>Ga0115005_10001499_pt1 | contig 18539 bp, 23 predicted proteins | sample ArcOceMetagenome_FD_87163 | JGI IMG/M metagenome (GOLD analysis project Ga0115005, IMG submission 87163) | Marine eukaryotic phytoplankton communities from Arctic Ocean - Arctic Ocean - Greenland ARC118M Metagenome | ecosystem: Environmental > Aquatic > Marine > Oceanic | place: Arctic Ocean... | reverse complement strand
CACAGTCCAGCTGCAAATGCTAAAGCTTTATTTCTTTTTAAAAGTAACACTTCCAATTGTCCTTCAAAGTCTCTGGCAAGCATGATGGTGGAAGCGGGTTTGGCAATTTTCATATTTTGAATTTCAATGAATTGGAAATGAATTAAAACTTGAAGGTATAAAAAGGGATTGTATAATTAGATAAAAATGAAGACCACTACAGAGTTTTTAATACCACATAGGTTGTTAGTAATTTACTTAATTCTTTTTTATATTTTCTCTTTCTTTTAGTAACAATTTCACACTCTGATAAGCTAATTTCCATTTTTCGGTATTTTTAAATTGTATAGTATTGTCTTTCTTTAAATCTGGATTAATATCAAAATCTGATTCCTCAAAAGACTCTTCACATTTATGCAACAATTTCATATAGCTGAGTAGTCTTTTTGTATTCAGGCTTTTTAATTCTTCAAATTTTATCATTTTTGGTAATCGTTTCATTGGTCTATATTTTTTTTAGGGCATAATTATCATTTACCCCAATATACTTTTTTCTTATATCTTAAATTATTTGGGAATAATATATTATTGAGCTCAGGTTTTGTTCTTTTTGCTTGCCGCTAACTATCTTTTCTATGTGACTGCGTGTCCGTATGAATCTAGTGATATAAATTTTCAATTAACACCCCAATCTTTTAGAATCTCCTCAGAATTTTCCCCAGCTGCTTGCGATCCAAATTTCACTTCTGATTCAGTTCGACTAAATCTTGGTGCAGGCGCAGGTTGAACGATTCCATCTAATTCCATATAAGTTTCCCGTGCAACGTTATGAGGATGCTTTTGCGCTTCGAGATAATCCAGAACTGGCGCAAAACAAATATCTGTTCCTTCCATCTCATTACACCACTCCTCTCTAGTTTTGGTTTTAAAAATGGTGGTAAATTGCTCTTTGTATTCAGCCCATTTAGAAGGATCATTTTGGGCTTTAAATTCTTCGAGATTGAGTCCTAATTTTTCCAAAAGTAAAGCATAAAATTGAGGTTCGAGTGAGCCAATCGAAATATATTTCCCATCGCTCGTTTCATACACCTCATAAAAATGGGAACCTGAATCTAAGAAATTAGAACCATGCTGAATATTCCATATCCCCATGCCGTCCAATGAATTAAACACCGACATCAGCACAGCAGAACCATCAGTCATGGCAACATCTATAACTTGTCCTTTTCCAGATCTCTGAGTTTCCACCAAGGCTGCTAAAATTCCTGTGACCAAAAACATTCCACCACCGCCATAGTCGCCAACTAAGTTCAAAGGTGCAACAGGAGCTTGTCCTTTTCTTCCGATGGCACGCAATGCACCAGTCAATGAAATGTAATTAATGTCATGTCCAGCAGCAGTTGACAAAGGGCCATATTGCCCCCACCCAGTCATTCGACCAATAATTAATTTGGGATTTCTTTTTTGTAAAACGTCTGGACTCAAACCTAATCGCTCCATCACATTTGGTCGAAAACCTTCAAATAAAACATCTGCTTTTTCTACTAACTGTAAAAGCGTTTCGATGTCCTTTTCATCTTTTAGATTTAAAGCTATGGAACGTTTACCTCTGCGGTTACAGTCAGGAATTCGAAACTTATGGGGGTCAGCCTTTCGCTCTATTAAGATCAAATCTGCTCCCATATCGGCAAGCATCATCCCGGCAAAAGGTGCTGGACCGAGTCCTGCCATTTCGATAATTTTAATTCCTTTTAATGGCCCCATGATTTAAAACTTAGTAAGAATGAAAAAATAAATTATTGATTCTGGATAAAAAAAGTGATGAGTCTAAATATAGCTTTTCAAGGCATTTAAAACTCATTACTCTTTTTTCCTAATTGAAATTTACTAAACTTCAGCTGGTGATTTTTTTCCATAATCATGAATTGAATGTCCAGCCTCCACTAATGCTCGCAAGCTATCAGGAACTGAAAATCTCGGCCCATATTTATTAGCAAAATCATCGCACTCCGCTATGAACGTTTTCCCTCCAACAAAATCAATATAAGACAACGCTCCTCCCGTGTAAATTGGAAATCCCCATCCTAAAACTGAACCCAAATCTCCATCAACTACGCTGCGCAAAACTCCTTCTTCCAAACATCGGTAAGCTTCAACCGCTTGACGGTGCATGATTCTTTTGGCAATAGTTTCTTTGTCTAAAGTATCAACATTGGAATTGAAAATTGTTCCCAACTCACTCCATAATCTTTTCTTTTCTCCTGCTGGGTAATCATAAAATCCTTTCCCATCTTTCTTACTAGTTCGGCCATGCTCTTTGACCATTTTTCTGGTAATCTGATAACCTCTTTCTTGAGCTGGTGATTTAGTTGGAGTAGGATCACTTTCATAAACGTGCATACTTAACGTCAATGTCACTTCATCATGTACCGCCAATGGGCCAACTGGCATTCCTTTTCCTTTTGCAATATTTTCAATCATCGCAGCAGGCACTCCCTCTTCCAACAAAAACATTCCTTCACTAACAAATGTACCGAAGCATCGAGAAGTATAAAACCCTCTTGAGTCATTAACTACAATCGGCACTTTTCCAATCGCAACCGTATAATCAACTGCTGCTGCAATTGCTTTCTCTTTTGTTTTTTCTCCAACGATAATTTCTACCAAAGGCATTTTATCAACTGGCGAAAAGAAATGTATACCAATAAAGTTTTCAGGTCTTGTTGAAGATTTAGCTAACAATGAAATTGGAATAGTAGAAGTGTTCGAAGCATATACTTTGTCAGATGCTAAAACTGCTTCGGTCTCTTTCGTCACTTTGTCCTTCAAGTTTGGATCTTCGAAAACTGCCTCAATCACCAAATCACAACCTTCCAAATCCGCTGCAGAAACAGTCGGATGAATTCGAGCTAAAAGTGCTTCCGCTTTTTCTGGAGTAGAACGTTTTCTAGAAATTGCTTTGTCCAATATTTTTTTAGAATAAGCTTTTCCTTTTTCAGCTCCTTCGATAGAAATATCTTTTAGTACGACTTCCATTCCTGCTTTGGCAGAAACGTAAGCGATACCTGCACCCATCATTCCAGCACCTAAGATTCCTAATTTTTTTACTTCATATTTTGGTTCCGTTTTAGGGCGAGCCTTTCCTTTTTTGGCAGCTTGCATTCCCATGAAACCGGTACGAATCATATTTTTAGCTTCCTTACTTCCAACTGCTTTGGTAAAATATCTTGCTTCGATTTCTAACGCTCGATCAAAGTTGACTTGCAAGCCGTCGTGTACGATACTCAAAATATATTGCGCTGCTGGATAATTTCCGTGCGTCATTTTTCTAACATTCCCAATCGCTCCCATCATGGTTTGCGCACCCATTGGACTCATCAATCCACCTCCTGGAATTTTATGTTTTTTATTATCCCAAGGTTGAACTGGATTCGGATTTTCCAAAATCCATTGCTTTGCTGCAGCGAATAATTCTTCTGGAGAATTGGCTAGCGCATCAATCAAACCATCTTTCAATGCTTTGTCTGGTCGTGCTTGTACACCTTGAAGTAGGTAGGTTAATCCTGTTTGAATTCCAGTTAAATAAGGCGTTTTGGCAACTCCTCCACCGCCTGGCAAAAGTCCAACATTGATTTCTGGAAATCCAATTTTAATCTTTGGACTATTTAAAACTATTCGATGATGACAAGTCAAACATAGTTCGAAACCTCCACCCATGGCAGTTCCATTGATGGCAGCTACGAAGGGTTTTCCACCTGTTTCGATTTTTCGAAATGACTGGTGCATTTTTAAGATGCTTGCAAATTGTTGTTCTGGGTTTCCGCCCATATTTTTTAACTCTCGCAAATCTGCGCCGGGCATAAACATGCTTCTGCCTGAGGTTAGGATGACTCCTTTGATTGATTCGTCAGCGATTGCTTCGTGTGCAATTTTTATATATTCATTGATGAATTCTGTGCTAAAAAGGTTGGTTGGATTGTTGACTTGGTTGATGACGAAGGTTGCTACGCCATCGGTATCAATGGTAAATTCGAATAAGTCGTTTTTTATATTTTGCATTTTTTTTGGTTTGTAAATTTTTAAATGTGCTTGGTTTATACCAAACTTTGTGCGACTTGATGCAATCAATTCATGACTGCTGTGTTCGGCTGAAGCCAAACCCACGTGTTATACCCGCTCAATAATTGTTGCAATGCCCATTCCGCCGCCTATGCAAAGTGTTACTAATCCTGTTGATTTATTTTGTCTTTCTAATTCATCGATGACAGTTCCTAGTAGCATGCATCCTGTAGCACCGAGCGGATGGCCCATTGCGATTGCTCCACCGTTCACATTTACCTTGTCAAATGGAATGCCCATGTCTTGCATAAATCTCATTGGAACTACTGCGAATGCTTCGTTCACTTCATACAAATCAATATCGTTTTTGTCCATTCCGATTTTTTGCAATGCTTTTCTACTTGCAGGTGCAGGTGCAGTCAACATGATCGTTGGATCATCTCCAGCTACGGCAACAGAAAGAATTCTTGCTCGTGGTTTCATTCCCATTTTTTCTCCAGCAGCTTTACTACCGATCATCGCTAAGGCTGTTCCATCTACAATAGCAGATGAATTTCCAGCATGATGAACGTGATCTATAAATTCTATTTCTGGATATTTATCAATTGCTACTGCATCAAATCCAGCCATTTGTCCCATCATCGCAAAGACAGGATCAAGTCCCGCTAAAGTTTCCATCGTAGTAGATGGACGAATATTTTCATCGTGATCTAAAACCGAAATTCCATTTAAATCTTTAATGGAAACTCTTGATTTGAATCTATTTTCTTTTTGTGCTAAAGCAGCTCGCATTTGAGAATGGTAAGCAAATTCGTCTACATCTTTTCGGCTGAATCCATATTTCGAAGCAATCAAATCTGCTGAAATTCCTTGCGGTACAATATGTCCAGGAAGTGCAACACTTGGATCCATCATCAATGCTCCACCATCAGATCCCATTTTTACTCTCGACATACTTTCTACTCCACCTGCAATAATTAAATCTGAAAAACCTGACTTCACATAAGCAGCCGCTTGATTAACTGCCTCCAATCCTGAACCACAAAATCGATTCAAAGTCACTCCACATAAATGATCGCCATAGCCAGATTGCTGTGCTGCGGTCTTAGCGATGTTGGCACCTTGATCCATAATTTGAGTGACGCACCCTAAGATTAAATCCTCCACCAATGTTGGATCAAAATCATGTTTAGCTCTCAATTCTTTAAGCAATTGAGCCACTAAATAAGTTGGCGTTGTTCCATTCAACGCTCCTTTTCGATTACCTTTTCCTCTTACTGATCTGAGGGCATCATAAATATATGCTTCCATGTTTTTCTTGTTTTTTTAAAATGAAAAAAATTATGTTTTGGAGTGATGAGCTATAAATAATGAATGATGAGTTTTTTTTACGAGAGGGACTCATCACTTCTAACTCATCAATATTTACTTACTTCTTATTTTTTAAACTCATCATAAATTCTACGACCTTAGCTTTCAATTCTGGGTCACTATTAAATACGACCGTTTCTTTTGCGATAGCGGTGATATCTCGTTCGACAACCACTTTATAAAGTCCTTTTCGGAAAATCCTTTTGGACTCCGCAAATACTTTTGGGAAAATTTTGATTTGTTTTTGCAGATAGGCTTCTGCTCTTGGTAGCACTTCTTCCACTTCGACCGATTCATCCACTAGTCCTTCCGCCAATGCTTCATCACTATTAAATAGTCTGGCTTCCTGAACTGCTTTCCATGCTTTTACTTCGCCCAAATGATATGCGTACACATCGCAAAGCATTTCTGGAATTTGCATTTGCATTTTAAATTCATGCATGCCGACTACATGTTTTGGGCCTTTTCCCATCACTCGATAATCGGTACACAAGGTCAAAATCGTTGCGCCCGCAGGTGCATAACCGGTGATTGCACAAACTAATGGTTTGGGAAACTTGACCATCGCTTGCAAGGTCAACATGTAGGATTCCCAAAAATGAATCATCCCTGCTTCGCCCAAAGTCGCTAAAGACATCACATCTAATCCCCCACTAAATGCATGTGGACGACCTGATAAAATTACGCCTTTGACATTTTTATCTTTTGCCAATGCATCAAATATTTCTTTGAGGTCAAGTAATAATTGGGTATTAATAGCGTTGACTTTACCATTATTGAGTTGGACAATGGCGTAATCATCTTTGATTTCGATGAGGAGGGACTTTGCTTCGTAGGTGGTTGATTGCATGTTGGTAATTGATTTTATTGATTCTATATTGACTTGTATTACAAACTTAAAATTTTATCCAAACTTGCCAAATATTTGCTCTAAAAATGACAACTTTACCATCATAAGTATTCTATTTTTTAAACTAGTATTATAAAATCCACGAAGTGGTTTAATATGAATAGCCACAGGTGGAACCTGCAGTTAATGAATAAAAATGGGAAACAACGCTGAAAGTGTTGAATATAATTTTAGCATTCAACACCTTCGGCGTTGACATAACTATAATTTATCTACCTCACAGGTTCTACCTGTGGCTATTCATATTAAACCACTTCGTGGTTTTTCAAATAATTATTTTTTACAACATACATTACTAATTGTTATCAATTTTGGAAAAAAAGCTACCAACTGTTCATCTTGAATTTATCTCTGACTATATCTGTCCTTGGTGTTATATTGGAAAAGCTAGACTGGAACGAGTGAAACAAATATTGAAAGATGAAATCAATTTGGAGATTCAGGTGTCTCCATTTTTGCTTTACCCCTCTATTCCAAAAGGAGGAGTTGATAAAGCAGTCTTTTCCAAAAAATCAAAACTGGGGATGGGCAGAAGTCTTCGAGCTGAAGCTAACCTCGAAAGTATTCAAATCAATTATAAAAAAATCGAACGAATTCCAAATAGCTTGGAAGCTCACCGATTAACATGGTTGGTGGAACCTGCTTTGAAATATGAGTTGGCCAAAAGAATTTTCCATGCTTATTTTGAAGATGGAAAAAATATTGGGCAGGTTGATTTTTTAATGGAGCAAGCCAAACTTGTTGGAGTGGATAAAAATATTTTAGAAAAATTTGCTTCAACTGCTGCAGAAAAAGATGAAGTTGATTTGGCGATTCGAAATGCTAAAGATGAATTTGTTTCGGTGGTTCCAAGTTTTCGATTAGATCATAATTTTTTAATTCCAGGATTGCAATCGGTTGAAGTTTGGGAAAAATATATTCGTCGAGCTGCGAAAATCCAGCAAAGGGAAGAATAAAAAAGGCAGATAGTTTTCACTACCTGCCTCCGTTATATTTATTATTTCAGAAATCTCCTTCAAGTAATTTAGTCAAAGTTCTGACAGATTGCATTCCAGATTCTCTCCAAATAACTTTCCCATCTTTGAAAAGGATAAACGTCGGAACACCTCTCACTTGCATACTCTGAGCAAGTACTTGATTTTTATCAACATCAATTTTTATAATTTTAGCCTTGTCTCCAACCTTAGAAATGACTTCACTCAGGATAGGTGCCATCGCTTTGCAAGGGCCACACCAGTCTGCATAGAAATCTACTAAGACAGGTTTCTCACCCTTGATCAGATCTTTGAATGATACTTTCTTTTTCATTTTTTTTAATATTTAATATTTCTAAAACACCAACTCTTAATAACAATACCCAAGGCGAACCATGCCAGATTAGATCTAACCAATCAGTCAACAACTGTCGATTGTGATGTTCCTTCCAATTTTAGCATTGGTTCACCAGGAGCAAATCAGACTTATGATCTGAATTCGATGATTCCAGTTGACACGACATCTGTTAATTTTGTTTCCCCAGGTGGAACGGCAGGATCTACTAATTTTCCAAATGCGACCTTAGCTGACGAGACTGATGGAGATTTTGTGTACTACCAAGAAACGAGTACTGAACTCTTTAGTTTGGGAATATACGCTGATAATTCTTCAGATAATTCAGGTCAGTTTTTCACTTCATCATTCAATACACCTAATAAGGCATTTGAAATTCCAACTACTTATAACACTAGTTTTACAGACACGAGCACTACAAGTTTTACGCAGGTAGATAACTCTGGCTCGGGAGATTCAATTCGAGTGACCATTAATTAACTTTAGTGACGATGTTCTTTTTGATGGATACGGAACAGTTATCACTCCCAATGAAACTTTTGATGGATTGCGAGAAAAAAATATTTCTACCACTACAAATACAATTGAGATATTTACATTTGGCATTTAGATTAGTTTGAATTCCTTCACAACTGTAGATACTTCATATAATAGGTATGGCAATAATGCTATTGGTTTAGCAAGCGCTAGCATCACAAATGGTCAAATAACTGATGCTTCCTTTTATCTTCAAAACAATGCAGTAATTTCTCCAAATGCTAATTCCTCAACAACATTCCAAGGTGGAGGCATGATTGACTTTACCGATAATTCAAGTAATAATCCAACAAGTTGGTTGTGGAATTTTGGGGATGGAAATACAAGTACTCAGCAAAATCCAGCACATACCTATACGTCAACAGGTATATATACTATATGCCTGACCGTTACTGATAGCGCAGGATCCGATATGGTCTGCATGAATGTAGAAGTTTCTTTTGCACCAATCGCTGCTTTTTCAAGCGTAGATCAAGGTGGTGGAGTAATTGACTTTACAGATAATTCAAGCAATGATCCGACTAGTTGGGTATGGGACTTTGGAGATGGGAATACAAGTAATTTACAAAACCCACAATATACTTATGCTTCAGCTGATACTTATAATGTTTGTTTAACTGTGGTGAATAGTGCTGGCTCTGATGTGACTTGCATGAATACTCCGGTTACAATTACCGTTGTCCCAAGTGCTGCATTTTCTTTTATGGGTGAAAATACTGGGACGGTAGACTTCACCGATAATTCAGCAAATTCACCTACAAGTTGGGCTTGGGATTTCGGTGATGGAAATACGAGTACAGATCAAAACCCGCAACATACTTATACTACTACAGAAATGTATTCCGTTTGTTTGACGGTAACTAATGGTGCTGGATCAAATACAATTTGTGAAACAATAAACGTGATCATTTCTTCAACGGATAATCCTGAAAAAATTGTAAATATTGAATTATTTCCTAATCCAGTTTATGACATTTTAAATATTCGTTTGGAAAATAATCAAACAGAAACTTTGAATTTTCAATTGATCGATGCTTTAGGACGAACCGTGAAAGAATTGCAGGTAGAAACAAATGGTACTTATCAGCTTGATCTGAAAAAATTAGACATGGGAATGTATTACTATATCCTTATGGATCAAGCAGGCAAAATAAGAAGTAAAGAAAGTCTGATAAAGATTTAATTAAACCTTTGCTTTGAATTTTAAATCTAAAAAAATAGTTGGGATTTTAAGAAATTTTAATCCCAACTATTTTTCAAAAAAAAAGAGTATGAGCAATAATGCTCATACTCTTTACAAAACAAAACGAAAATTCAAACTTATGAATCGAGTCGGCCAATGGCACAACTCACATATGATTTAGCCTTTTGAACCAAATTAGTTGTCCCAATTTCAGGGTACCCCCACTTGGCTAATTTTTCCATTAATGCTTCTCTCGAAACGTTTTCCTCTTTTTCAACCTCAACGGTAGAAGTTTCCAACAATACATTCACATTTTCGACGCCTTCCATTTCTTGAAGCTTTTTTGTTACGGTATTTACGCAACCGCCACATTTTAGATTATCTATGATGATGATTTCTTTGTTCATTTTTAATTATTTTATTGAAAAACTAAATTTCAATTCTTCCTGCAAAGTTAACAACTAATAAAATTTTAAGTTGTGATGAAAATCACTAGACTAAAATTATATCGCCTTTCCAAAATATTTTTTATTAATATAAAAAGTTCCAAAAGGAAGGATCGAAGCAATCAAAACGCCAAAGGTAGCTTGGAACCCCCACTTCATTTTCCCCCTAATTAATAATGCCATGATGATATACGCAAGGAATAACATTCCATGAGGCATGCCTAATGATTTTACTAAAAATGGATTGTCTCCAAAATACTTTAAGGGAACTCCTACAAATAATAATAGGATATAAGATACCCCTTCCAAGAAGCTTGTAACTTTAAATATGTTTATCATAATTTCTTTGTTAGATTTATTTGAATTTATAGTCTCTTTAAATTTTCCCATCAGAACAATCGCAATTGCTCCTCCAAGAAATGAGACCAAACAGTTAAGAAAAAATAAAGGTAAATTAGTACTTCCCGTTTGCATAATTGAAACGGGATCAAAGCCTAATCGACCAAAGGATTTTATAAATAATATACTTCCGAAAACTCCTGCTATGGTATTTCCTACCAGACCAAAAGAATATTTTCTAAAAATAAATCCCGTCAGATTTGCACCAATTATTCCTATCAAGATGCTGATCAAAGAGATTAAAGTGTCGGTCATTTAGAATTCGTTTAACGTTAGACGTTCTACGGTCGCCTATTCAACTTTATTTAGAATAAAATCTAATCATTTTGGAATTAATTAATACGAACAAAACTTTGTAATCCGTAAAATGTCTAACGAACCTATCCGCCTCAGGCTGATAAACCCTAATGTCCATAATCCATCTCATTAATTTTCCCCGCCATCATTCTTTTCTAAACAATGAAATAAATAACCACGAGGACCAAACCAACAATTCCCCAATTAAACGCAACAGACAAACCATACTCAGAAGCTGCTGTATTGTAAATTGTCAATGATTCATTTATTGAATTAGTGGAGGGTAAAATAACTGGAAATAAAGACGCCAGCGAAGAGGTGATCCCCCAAGAATCAACAAAGTAGAAAGAAGAAAACTATGAGAATCATTTTTTATTTTTTTGACAAAAAACAAACCAATAATTGCTACGAAATAGATTAATGGAAAAATAATCAAATAGGGTCGGTCTATAAAATTATCCAAAGCATCAGGTCTAATGTATTGCCAAACCGATAAAGAAATTATAGTCAAAACAACTAACGCAATATTTAGTTTAAAAATGACAGATTTGAGTTGTTGATTAATGGAAGAATTGGTTTTTAAAATAATCCAATTAGCTCCATGAATCGCTAAAGTAACCACCGAAATCAATCCGATAATTATAGTAAACCAATCGATCACACCTGGCGTTTCGCTTAACGGACTAAAACTACTATCCCACAAGGGCAAGAAAAAATAATGTCCTGCATAAAGTGATACGCCATCTTCTACCCCACCCAAATTAACTCCTCTAACAATATTTCCTAATCCAATTCCAAAGAACAAAGCAAGAAATAAACTGGCTACTCCGAAGAAAGCATCCCAAAGGTCTTTCCACATTTGATAATTGAATTGGCTTCTAAATTCTAACCCTATTGCCCTGAAAACGATGCACCATGAAACGATCATTAATGGTAAATAAAATCCACTAAAAACGGAGGCGTAAAAAGTAGGGAAAGCCATAAGAAGCAATCCTCCTCCTGCCACCAACCAGACTTCATTGGAATCCCAAAACAAGCCAGCTGGCTTTACAATGACCTCTTTGTCCTGATCTGTTTTCGCAAAAAACAGATGAATAATTCCTGCACCAAAATCATAACCATCTAATATAAAAAACATGGCAAGAATTACTAAAATGATACTAAACCAAAATATTTCCATGATTTTTAAATTTTATCCTAAGAAATTTAGTTTGGGAAACGTCAAACGAATTAAACCTAATGTGCTTGATGTTTTGAACCTTGATGAATCGTTTTCCCAACTAAGATCAAAAACAATACACCTAGTAAAAAATACAATCCAATAAACCCTAGTAACGTAAATAAGGTGTTTCCTGATGAAACTGTTGGTGAAATTCCTTCACTAGTTTTTAACAATCCGTAGACTAAAATGGTTATCTGCCCAACTCTGCGACATACCATCCTGTGATATTCGCTACATAAGCAAAGGGAGCTAAAAACATAATACCCCAAAGTAATGGCTTGAATTGATATAATTTTTCTCTACATAAAAAGAAGACTGCCAAGCTCATCATTCCAATAAAAATAGTTCCTAAACCCACCATAATATGATAGGAATAATAAAGTGCTGGAATATTGTCAAGTAATTCGTCCTTAGTAAATTTATCCATACCGAGGATTTGTCTATCCCAATCTTGGTAGGTCAAAAAACTCAAAATATTAGGAACTGCAATTTTATTATCTAGTTTTTTCTCGACCATATTTGCCTGGCCGATCAATACAATTTCTGCTCCCGCATGTTCGGTTTCAAAAATTCCTTCCATTGTAGCAAAGGCAGCAGGTTGGAATTTTGCCACATTTTTTGCATTCCAACCACCGGTAGGAAAAGCAACAAGCAAGCTTGAAACGAGTCCGAAAATAACTCCAGTTTTTAGAAATAATTTTCCGTATTCGACATTCGTTTTTCCCAAAATATAAAAAGCGCCGATACTCGCCACCACAAAAGATGACGTAACTAAGGAAGCCATTTGATTATGCAAAAAAGCTGGAAGCAACCAAGGATTGCTAAATAGTGCGGAGAAATTTTCCAAAACATATTGTCCATTTTCCAATATTTCATAACCTACTGGATGTTGCATCCAAGCGTTGGTCGCTAAAATAAAATATCCACTTGCCCATGAACCAATAAAAACTAAAAGAGCGGTGACAAAATGTAATTTTTGCCCCATCAGTTTTTCGCCAAAAAGAAATAACACTAAAAAAGAGAATTCTAAAAAGAAGGAAAATAATCCTTCCATGGCAAGAGTTTGACCAATGATGCCTCCTGTGAGTCTGGAAAATTCTGCCCAATTGGTACACCAAACTGAAATTCCATGGGGATGCCGGTAATGACTCCGATGGTAAAATTGACGGCAAAATTTTTCATGAAAAATTTTGCAGCATCATTATATTTCTCAATTTTATTACGGAGATATTTCCATTTAAAATTGACGATGATCAAAGATAGTCCCATTGTCAGTTGTGAAAATATATAGTAAAATGTGATAGTAAATGCAAATTGCAATCTATCATAGAAAATCATGTCTTCAATTCATTTTGCCCGCAAAGGTAGAAAAGTTCGGACTAGCTTTTTTATTTCGAAGTTGTTTTCCAAGCATTAAATCCACCTAATAAATTATACATTTTCCAAAAGCCTTCTTTTTCCAAAATATTACACGCAGCAACGCTTCTTTTACCACTTCGACAATAAACCAAATAGGTTTTTTCCTGATCTAATACTTTTATTTTTTCTTTGAAATCAGCGGATCGGACATCGATTTCAATGGCTCCAGCAATTTTTCCTTTGGCTGTTTCCGCAGGTGTTCTGACATCTAAAATCACCACATCCTTCCCGCTCATTTTATTTTTAAATTCGGCGACGTCAAGATCGATTATTACTTTTTGGACTTCAGGTGAGGAAGACTTTTCTTCATCTTGAGCAGAAGTGCCGCAGCTTGAAATTAAAATAATAAATACTCCTAATAGTAAACTTAAATTCTTCATTTTAAATATTTTGTTGAATTAATAAAACAAAAACCAATCGCAAAGAAAAGAAATTTGGTAATTTATATCAGGTATCTAAAAAATTAGAAGGGTGAAATATCTTATTTTTTTGGAATTTCAAAAAATTAAGGATAAGTTATTATATCTGGAAATTGCTCTAACAAATCTCCCAATCCTTTATCTAGATTGAAAATTTTTTGATTGTCAAATCCACCGTTCCGCATCCAAGTACATACTCGAATACTTCTTCGCCCTGACCGACAATAAACCAAATAGCTTTTTCCTTTTTCTAAATCCTCAATTTTATCCAAAAGATCTTCCGCAAAGAAATTCAGATTAATTGAGTTCAGAATGTATCCAGACCGATATTCATCTGCTGTTCGAACATCGATGATGATCGCATTTTCAAAGGTGTTTGAGGCAGAAATAAACTCCTGAGCAGAAAGGTTATTCAACTGACTTTTAAGCATCCGCCAACGTGGGGTTTTACAAGATTTATCTTTTTCCATTGGAACATATATTTTAACAAAAATAACGATTCGTATTTAGATAAAAAAAGTAATTGCAATTTTAAATAAAACATCACAATTACTCCATTATTAACAAACAAAAAAATCAATTTTTAGGAGCTGCAACAAGCACCTCTCTTTTTTACTTCCATAACCTTTCTCACCATTTGCAGATTTCGCTTTTTCACTACAACATCCTCCCTCTTTTCCTTTTCCACCTTGGCAAGATGCTTTGGTATTTATGATCGCATCAAAATCTTTTTGACTTAAAATTACAGGCATGTACTCCTCTCCTTCTTTTTTAATATTTTTAGTGAAAGATTGCAAGTATTTTTCCGAAGCTTGCTTTAATTGAGCGTACACTCTAAGTATATCTTCATACTTAGTTTGTTCCATTGCTTCAGTTAAATCTTGAATATCCAACTCTTCGACATTTACTCCAATCCGAAGCGCATTTTCTAAACTCATATTCCCTATTTCGACCATTTCATCATAAGCTTGTTGAAGCTTTTCATCTTGAAACTTTCCTCTCTCCTCATTTGAAATAGGGGAAGGAATCGTCAAAGAAAACTGCTTTGCCAGAGATTTCATTTCATCAAAATGTCTTTGCTCAGAATTACTAATATGAGAACAAATAGTACTGTTCCATTTTCCATCCATAGCCAAATAGACATCTCTCGCCAACTTTTCGTCTTCCAGCATCAATAAAATTCCTTTGGTCTCTTCTTCGCTAAGATTAGCCGTAGTTTGAGCAAGTGAAATTTGTCCAACAAAAAGGGAACTCAACATTGATAACAATACCATTACATTTTTTATATCTCCAATTTGATTTAAATTTATTAGTATTTATTTATCTCAAAGTTACTTCACTAAACCCCTACGGTGGGTGATAAAAATCACATTCATATAATTATTTTTTATTCAATAAAAATGGTTTTCACATTCTTATACTTTTCGTTTTCTACTGAAATAAAATACATCCCATCTACAATATCTGGCATTACAAATAAAACCTTTTGAGTTCCTTCCGTTGTTGTCCCTTCAAAAATGGTCTGTATTTTTTCGCCACTAACATCTACCATTTCCACTTTCACTTTTCCATTACTTGGACTAAGGTATTCTATAACTACCTGACCATCAGAAGGATTAAGATAAATATTTATATTAAAAACATTCGCATCCTTCACTTTTAAATCCTTAGTACTCGTTGTTATTTTTTTTATAAAAACTTTAAAAATCACATTACTAGCAAAACTTTGTGTTCCATTATTGATGAAAAAGATATTCTCTTGCATACTTTGAATACCTCCATAAATATATCCAACAAGTATTTTTTATTGAGAAATATCATCTAATTCTAAGATCCCTGATTCAACAAATGAAGCATAAGAATGAGGAATAAATTCAGCTCCTGAACCGACCAAAGTTGGCATTTCAATATCCAACTTCACTTCTTCCATTGCTCCATCAGATAATCGAGTAACTCGACTAATCGTTTTCACAAAAGGTACATTTGCATCTTCGACTAAGTTGCCATTTGCATTTAAAGTAAACTGACTCAACCCACCAAAAAAGACCGTGTGCATCGTGTTATTTGCCTCATCATAAATTGGCAAATGAGCAGAGTGATACTGACTCAAATATTGATTGAAATTATTATTGACAATATATCCTGAAGGAAAAACATCCACAGAATTTAAAAATGGCAAATCCACATCATGCTGAAAAACACCTGAGAACATCGTGAATCCTAGGTCGCCATTTGGGAAAAATTGAGGTACCATATTGTAATCTCTTCGATGCAAATTAGCAGCATCTACTTCCTCCGAAAAATCAACAATTGATAAGTTAGTTCCGTCATCTTCAACTTTGAATTTCCGAATTGCATCGGTGTATTCTTGAATAAATCTAGGCCCATGATTGGGTCCCATCGAATTATATCTTCCTTCAAAATATTGACCTCCAGCTAAGTAGAAAACAGAATCTAGATATCCCACATAACCACCGGTGACTGCCATTTTGGGATGAGATACTTGTCGAAAGAAAGTAGTAATCGCCTCACCATTTACAATCGCATCAGTCACTCCACCTACATCAACGGATGTTAGATACGAATAAGTAATATGATCCCTAACTGTTGGGTTATAACCATAGCCACCTATAATATATAATTGATTTTCTCTTTGATAAAACTCTTGATTAGTCGATTGTAATTGTTCAAAAATCGAAGCAGGTAAACTACTCAAAGAAGTGCTCCAAACTTGTTCAGTTTCAGGATCAATGACAAATGCATTTTTATTGTTATCATTCGCCAAAAATGCTGCGAATGGTTGTCGTTGATGTAATCCCTCCATGCGTCCACCAATCACCAACCATCGCCCAAGCGAATCTACTCCTACAGAAAACGAGTGAACTCCTGGAGCATCATCAATGGTCAAGGGTTCTAATTCAATCTCAAAATCTTGAGGAATTTGTGCGATGCTCCAAGTTGAAACAAGGAAGAAAAAAATGTTAAGTATTTCATGTTTTTATTTATTTTAATACAATACCAATTTTAAATATAAGACAATATGATTTCCCAAGCACAGAGGAAACAGAAATGGGACACAGAAAAAACAGAGAAAAGCTCTGTGACCTCTGCGTCCCTCCTCTGTTTTCTCAGTGGCTTTTTTTCTATTACCTCATCAAAATCAATTGGAAATCTTGCCTTACCGTGAACCAATGTTCCTTATCTACTTCTTCATAATCACCTGCAAGCAATATTACTTTTTTTCCATATTCATATTCAAAAACAACTCCCCCACTCAAGCAAAGTAAAATTGCAGGAATGGAAGTTTTATGTTTTTTAAAAATAAAATTTTCAGATAATCTAATTGAGTTAACTTGTCCAGTTGTACCTGAAAATAATTTTTGGGCATCAACTGGATTATTATTGGAATGCAATGCTTCGATATTCATATTCTATTTTTTAAAAAAAAGATGATTTGAATTTTGTGCCAACGGATAAAGCAACGCTGCAAAGTAAGGTGAAAGAAAATATTTTTGCTATTGGCGATGCGACCAATCTTCCTGCATCCAAAGCAGGCTCGGTTGCCCACTTTGAAGCAGAAATTTTATTAGAAAATATTTTAAGATTTATTGATGGCAAAGAACTCAAAGCTTCCTTTGACGTACACGCCAACTGTTTTATTGAGACGGGTCACGGAAAAGCATTGTTGATCGATTTCAATTATACACACGAACCAGCTACTGGATCTTTCCTATTGCCAGGTGTAGGCCCACTTCGACTATTAAAAGAAAGTCGAATGAATCATTTTGGCAAATTAGCCTTCCGCTGGATTTATTGGAACATGCTGATTAAAGGACCCCATATTCCTTTTGTTTCCTCCGCGATGAGTACGGCAGGTAAAAATTTTAAAGAATAAGAAACTCCAATTTTATAATTATACAAAATAAATGACATGATGGAAAAAATCTATGCAGGCACTTGTGTCAATTGCAGCGACCAAGGATATCTAATTCAACTCAATCAATGGACTCGGGATATTGCTAACGAAATCGCCAAAGAAGAAAAAGTAAAAATGACGGATAAGCATTGGGAAGTAATTGATTACTTGCAAGAACAATGTAGAAATGGAGTAACATTGACCATCCGAAAAGTAGGAAAAGTGGTGTAGTGAGCATCAAAGAATTTTACGCCTTATTCCTTAGTGGGCCTTTGAAAAAAGCAAGTAGAATTGCTGGAATCCCAAAACCGGTAAGTTGTATTTAACAAAATAAAAAACAATAATATGCAAAATGATAATGGTTCTAAAAAAGTAAAAAAGATGATGTTGATTCTCTCCAAAGCTACTTTGGATAATGCATACGCATGTTTTATTCTTGCCAACGGTGCAAGAATGGAAGGAATCGAATCAGAAATATTTTTTACCTTTTTCGGATTGGAAGCTATTCAAAAAGAGAAGGTAGATCATCTTCATGTCGCAACAGTTGGAAATCCTGCCATGAATATTCCTACCATACTGGGAGGTTTGCCAGGCATGGAAGCCATTGCCACTAAAATGATGAAATCCAAAATGGAGAAATTAGATATTCCGCCAGTTGGAGAATTTTTAGAAATACTTACCGCCTCAGGTACTAAACTTTGGGCTTGTAAATTGGCGATGGATATGTTTAATATTACGGAAGAAGATTTTATTGATGATGTTGATGGCGTACTTACGGTAGGAGATTTTTATGCTCGTGCAGAAGGAGACGGAACTCATGTGACCTCATTTAAAATACTTTATAAATACATTAATTTTAAAATTGTAAAAGCCTTGTTAGAAATTGATTTCTAGCAAGGCTTTTTTGATCAACTTAAATACCCAATCATAATGACTTGAAGTCGCAGAAATTAAATAGGCTCCGAGCGAAGTTGATCCAGTCCACTTGTATTTTTTCTTTTTCCTACCGTACACTTCTTGAAAGTTGATTTTTACTCTACTTCTTTTTCTTTT
>Ga0115005_10001498_pt1 | contig 18553 bp, 20 predicted proteins | sample ArcOceMetagenome_FD_87163 | JGI IMG/M metagenome (GOLD analysis project Ga0115005, IMG submission 87163) | Marine eukaryotic phytoplankton communities from Arctic Ocean - Arctic Ocean - Greenland ARC118M Metagenome | ecosystem: Environmental > Aquatic > Marine > Oceanic | place: Arctic Ocean... | reverse complement strand
ACAACGATTTATTATCAGTAACAAAGATCAGGGGTGGATTTCTGCCTATCGTATTAATGATCTTGTAAGTAATGAAATACTTGAATTTCCCAAAGTAATCAGTTTTATTCAAGGACAATGGCTAAATACAAAACAAGGTTATAATATTGAGCTTCGTATCCCGTTAACTAAAATTAGTGATCGCTTAGCCTTTGCTATTCACGATGTTGATACGACATTAAGTCCTGCGATTTCTTCTATCGGTAGTGCTGATCCAAGTACTGCCGATACGCTAGGGACTATTTTAGTGCCGTCGCCTGAAATTGAACGCATAGTTAAAGGTATGAGTTATACACAGTCACGCATTTGGGTAGTTGACCAACATCATCGCGTTCTAGCTAAAAGTGGTGACATAAAAAAAGCCAGTGGGTTATGGCAGAAAAACATCAATAATCCTGATAAAGATAACTCTTGGTATGCTCTGACACAAAAATACTTAGACCCCTTGTTTCAGCATTTACTGAACAAACCACAAAACGATTTTATTGACCGGTTATACGATACACAAAACCTGACCGGTGAGCATATTGAATCGGCCCTAGCAGGAAACCCTAAGTCACAGTGGCGTTTAACAACGGATAAAAAAGCGGTTATTATCTCAGCAGCTTATCCTATATATATTAATGATAAAGTTAACGGTGCTGTGATAGTAGAAGAAACAACTAATGGCATTCTCAGTGTTAGAAATAAAGCATTAGAAAAGCTATTTACGTCAATTTTAGCCATTATGTTACTCGGCGCTTTAGCCTTTTTCTTTTTTGCCTCTCGAATTTCAAATCGTATTCGCCAACTTCGTAATCAAGCAGAGGTTGCCATTGATGAACACGGCAGAATAAATAATGATATTGCACAAAGCATGCAAATATCAAAAGCAAATGACGAAATTGGCGATTTGTCTCGAAGCTTTTCAACCGCAGTAAATCGGTTAAGCCAGTACAATCATTACTTAGAAAACATGTCGTCTCGTTTGTCACATGAATTACGTACACCGATAGCGATTGTAAGAACATCTCTCGAGAATCTATCTTTACAGGACTTACCTGAAAATAGCTCTGCGTATATTGACCGCGCCCAAAGTGGCATCAACCGATTAAACAATATCTTAACCAATATGAGTGAGGCGACTCGTCTTGAGCAAATGTTGAACCACACTGACAAAGTCAGCTTTAATATATTCGACGTACTTAATGGCTGTATTCAGGGTTATCAACAAATTTATCCTACCTTTGATATTGAGTATGTGGCTTCAAATAAAAAAGTGGTTTTGGAAGGCTCTCCTGAACATATCGCACAATTACTCGATAAGGTTGTTACAAATGCGGTGGAATTTAGCCAAGACAATAAAATTTGTGTGACGGCTGAGTTGAATAACAAAGAGATCACTATTCACATTAGTAATAATGGCACCTTATTACCTGAAACGATGGAACAACGACTCTTTGATTCAATGGTTTCAATGCGAAACACATCACAAACTAAAGACGATAAGACGCCACATTTAGGCTTAGGATTATATATAGCGCGGTTAATTTCAGAATTTCATCAGGGGAAAATAGTGGCAAGTAATCATCATAACCCACAAGGTGTGACTGTTTCGATTACTTTACCGTTACAAGTAAGATAGAAGCTTATTCAATACCAAGATACTTATGAACTTGAACGGATAAACGCCAGTTGTTTTCAATACACATTTTGATCGCTAAAGCGGTAGCACGTTCTTTTTGACTGATCGGTTGCAGATAAACTTGCGTATCAACAATATTATGCTCGATTAATAGCGCTTTTAAATCATCCACATGTTGCTCGGTTGCAACAGGATGTTTTATTTCATTAGCACGTAACATAGCTGAGTTTAATATCTTGTAACCGCCTTTCATATTCACTTTCGGTGAAACAGTTACCCAACACTTATCAGAGACATAAAGTTCAAAAGTACCAGAGGTTTCTAACTGACAACTCAACCCTTGTTGTTCAAGTGCTTCACATAGAGGAAGTAAATCTACCATTGCAGGCTCTCCACCGGTAATAACAATATGCTTTGCTTGATAACCTTGTTCAGTGATAACAGCTAATACCTCTTTTACTGAAAGCGCAGACCAAGCTTGAGACTCTTCTTTTTTCGTTAACATTGCAGACGTGTTCACTTCATCTTCAAGGTTTATATCCCAAGTATGTTTGGTATCACACCATGAGCAGGCAACTGGACAACCTTGTAATCGGATAAAAATTGAAGGTTGACCGGTAAAAGCACCCTCGCCTTGAATAGTTTCAAATAATTCATTAATTTTATATTTTACGGTCATCGTGATCTTTGCCTGTTTATTGCTGGTGTAAATTGAAGTAAAATGCGCACCATTAATTATACCCTAAGAGACTTTAGAAATGACAAACAAAGTTGTTGTTATTTATTCCGGTGGCATGGATTCATTCACTGTACTTAATCGCGCCTTACATGACGGCAAAGAAGTGTATGCATTAACATTTGATTATGGTCAGCGCCATGTGAAAGAAATTGAGTATGCAAGCACAGTTTGTCAGTCACTTGACGTTAACCATAAAGTCATCGACATTTCAGCAATTAACCAACTACTCGCAGGTTCATCTTTGACTGATGATATTGATATTCCTGAAGGCCATTACGAAGCCGAAAGTATGAAATCTACAGTAGTACCTAACCGTAATATGATTTTATTATCACTTGCTGTAGGTTATGCCGTATCAGTAGGTGCTAGCCAAGTTTATTACGGCGCTCATTCTGGTGACCATGCGATATATCCTGATTGTCGTCCAGAATTTGTGATGAAAATGAATGAGGTTTGTAAAATAGCGAACTATGAATCAGTTGAAATATTTAGTCCTTATTTAACAGTAACTAAAAGTGATATTTTAACTGATGGATTAAGAATGGGTTTAAAATATGACAATACATGGACGTGTTATAACGGTCGTGAAAAAGCCTGCGGACAATGTGGAGCTTGCCAAGAACGTTTAGAAGCATTCAGTGATAATAATGTGACCGATCCCCTAAATTACGAGTAGGCGTAAATTATCAACCGTCGTTCATACTGTAAAAAAAAGATAAAACACTTAACCGTGTTTTATCTTTTTTGTATCTAAAATTACAGGAACGATAACGTCTAACGGTTAAGCAAACAAAGCGTCGTGTAACTTTTCAACCGTTTCATTGGCTTGTTTCTCATCAACCAAGAAACACAAATTATGTTCACTTGCTCCGTGACAGATCATACGTACGTTTATACCTGATATTGTGTCGAAAATACTCGTGCCTATACCATTGCTTTGATGCATTTTATTGCCGATAACAGCAACTAGCGATAAGCCATGTTCAACGGTAACTTCACAAAGCTGCTCTAATTCTTCAACAACCGTTGAATTTAGAAGTGCTTGAGTTGAACCTGTTGGATTATCAAAGGTAAGTGCAACGCTGATTTCACTGGTGGTGATCAAATCAACACTCAGTTCATGCTTCGCTAAAATACCAAAGACTTGAGCAAGAAAACCACTCGCATGTAACATCGCAGGGCTTTTTACGGTAACTAACGTTTGCTCTCGACGCAACGCTATTGAGCGATAAATAGGGCTTGATTCAACAAACTGTTGAATGCGTGTACCGCCCTTTTCCGGTTCTTTACTTGAACCAACAAAGACGGGAATATTTTTTCTCATAGCAGGAATGAGCGTAGCCGGATGAAGAATTTTTGCGCCAAAGGTTGCCATTTCCGCAGCTTCACCAAAACTGATTTCTTTAATCGCGCGGGCTTGGTCTGTAATACGAGGGTCTGTAGTAAAAATACCCACGACATCAGTCCAAATAGATAAATTATCTGCGTGCAAAGCCTCAGCTAAAAGCGCTGCACTGTAATCTGAACCACCACGTCCAAGGGTTGTCGTATGTCCATCTTCGTCTTGACCAATAAAGCCTTGAGTGACGATTACTTTATCAATGAGATGTGGAGCAAGAATTTTCTGTCCATTTTCAGATAATAGATCAAGATCTACGACAGCTTTACCATATGAAGCATTCGTTTTCATCACTTGACGAACATCAAACATTTCACCGTTGACGCCAATAGATTGAAGAACTTGTGCAAAAACGCGCGAGCTCATTTGTTCACCAAAAGATAAAATAGCATCCGAGATACGCGGACAATAATTAAGTGATTGAGCTTTAGAAAACTCGCTTAACTGCTTTAATAATTCAGTAATTTGACCATTTAGCATTTTTTCTTGAGCTAAGTGTTTAGTAATATTTAATTGGATAGCAAGAATGCTTGCAATGATTTCTGTTTGTTCTCTTTCAGAAACGTTCTCTTGGCTTAAACGTACAAGTGAATTAGTTACACCTGAGCTAGCAGAGACAACAATAAGCTTATTGCTGGGATCGTTTTTTATGATATGCGCACAGCGTAACATGGCTTGGTGATCAGCAACACTTGTGCCGCCAAACTTTGCAACAGTAAAAGATGATAATGACATTTAAGGTCTCCCTAATTAAGCCCCGAATAATCTATCGGATAACTTTATAAACTTCAAGGAAGAGCATGACTGAATGGAGAAGTGTTTATGATTAGAAAAACTTAACTTTTCAGCCAGAAGCTCTCCACCATAAACTAATTAGGTTTTATTCAAACACTAACTAGAGGTGACAATCCTAGGGATTCAGCCCTAGTAACCGAATAAATAACGCCACTCGCTAATTATCCTCGGCAGTAGTCTCCCTCAATAACAGTCAAAAGAATGGTGGTTCTTCGTGTTATTTACCTAGCTACTGCTCCTCTTCTGGTGGGAATATTAAACCGAAACTAAACACAAAATTGACAAGGTATGTATTTGAAGTATTTAGTCTAATAATCCACGAGGGAATTAAAACCTATATAACGATAAAAATCAACAAGCAGCTAATGATAATTTTACATAATTGATAATTATTGAAAGCTTAAACTCATCAGTTAATGTAAATTAATTAAATCTCATCTTAATCATATTAATTCAACGCAAAATTAGCCACGAAATACACACTTATAAAACCTAAGGTAAAAGCGATAACTACATAAATTAAATTACCTAAATCAAAAGTGTATATAAAAGCAAGTATCCAAAATAACATCTCGAATAATGTCGCTTTAACTTTATTTATATGAATTAAATATTCGTTATGATCATTATAAAAGGTGTGCTTTTGTGCATAACTTTCTGCTGACATGATAGGTGATATAAAAAAACAGATAAAAAAGTCTATAAAAAAGTCTATAGTCGTCATTGAAAAGTTTATGCCTTCGCTTAAAGTTTTGTATTTAACATATAACTATTAAGCTTTACCCAATAATTGCTACTCCTTCAACTTGAAGCACTGTTTTGGCGTCTGCACGTTCAATAACCTTTAACAATGTCGTTTGAATCGTTTCGTCTTTTCTCACGTCACACTTACTCGTAAACTTTTGCTCTTGAACTGCATCGCCTTCTTCAGCAACAAAACCTACAACAACTTCACTTGCATAATCATTTGATTCACCAAAATAAGCTAATGAAATTTGTGGGTAACCTTGAAATCCTTTTTGTACTCTTTTTGCTATACGTTTTGTCGATTTATCTAAATTCATAATAGGTTTCCAATAGAAATATAGTGCCACATCATGCGGATATTTGTTCACAACGAATAGAATACAGCGACCTATGGTAAAGTGCAAAGGTCCAAGTGTTTCAGATGTTTATTAAAATTCAGCCAAGTAAATAGAGCACCTAAATAACGAAAAAAAATATGACATTTCGTTCGTTTAATAAAAATTTGTAAAAATAAGCGTGATAATAAAACTAAAACAGGTTTATATACGTATATATTGACATCATCCATTAAAAATTAATTTATATGTTTTCACTATTTAAAAAAAATCCGCTGAAAAAATTGAATAAAGCTTATGATGCCAAACTTGAGCAAGCTATGCATGCACAAAGAAATGGTGACATAAAATCATTCGCTATGCTCACTGAAGAAGCTGAAAAAATTAATAAAGAAATACTAGCACTAGAAAATTCTGCTGATAAATAAAAGTCGATTAAAGACGAGTATACCGTTGGCTAACGAATCAACGATTATGTATAGCCAACGGTATATTTTGTCTGAAAACATTGTGTGATAACATGTTTTTTAAAATTCAAAATGTTTCATAAAGGCATCGTAAATAAATTTTTCAACTTCTGTTCCAAAACATCGCGTATGTTTAAACTCACCATTTTCTTTATAAACACTAGAATTGTAGATAATATATTTAATATCATCTGTTCCCTGCACTCTTGCAGGATAATTTTTCAATTCATCAAAACGACTTAAACGTTCCATCATGTCAGCTAAGCAGTTTGAGTCTATCTGAAACTCTGAAACATGGTGACCGACATATTCACTTTTTTTATAGCCTAAAACGTCAAGTTCACATTCGTTCGCATAAATAATAATACCTTCTGGCGAAACAGCATGAACGCCTATTGATGAATTATATATAAAGTCTTCTGGATTCTCAGTAAACATAAATGACCTGCTACCTAACAATGGTTGGTAAAGTTAGTAATAAGAGACGATAAAATAAGGTTTATCAGCATAACAAATAAAATTAAACAACTTGTATAGATGAAGTCTATATAAAAAAAGAGAATGGATCTAATTTTTATCACTTTTGACGAGTGGATAAAGCATAAGAATCGACTATTTTGCTATGTCTTGTCACACAATAGTGCTAATTGAACCGCTTGAGTAGCATGAATTACCCTAGTGTAATACAGAGGGATTTTGTATCATTTTGATGAATAAATAAGGCAGTCTCAATGCAACCTCATATGACGGCCTCTTCACCTTGAACATATAAGTCATGCACAATACGTAAATACGTTTTTTAGAATCAACATTAATAAAATCTCTGTATGATTTTTCATTGATTGCTTTGCAATAAATTGCTGAAGACTGCCCGCTGATAACGCCTAACATCCAAATTATCTTCTATTTTTAAAACTCCACAACATTTGAGACAACACATATTTTAATGAGTTGGCACTATTAATTATCAATAGAATGAGGTATTAAAAATTTAATGTACTACCTTTTAGGGAACGAAAAAAGGTGATTTTATGTTTCTAGTACGACTCATTTATACAAGTAAAACAAGTAGCCATTTTGGTCCTGAAGATATTGAAAATATTTTAGAAAAGGCAAGGATAAATAGCCAAAAAAAGAATATTACTGGTTTACTGTGTTTCAATAATAATTTTTTTTACAATCCCTCGAGGGCTGAGGGAAACTGTCAATAATACTTATCATCATATATTAAATGATAAGCGACATTCAGATATTACAATGCTCAACTATAGCGAAATTGTAAAAAGGGAATTTGAACAATGGTCAATGGGTTATATGCCTCAAAAAAGTTTAACAGATTCTTTAAATTTGAAATATTCAGCTACACCAAATTTTGACCCTTATGAAATGTCAGGTGAAAGTACCCACTAGTTAATGTTAGCGCTTAAAAAAAATATTAAAATAACCTAACCTCATTATAGTAATAAATCTTATTAACTAAAGTGTGGAGTGAAAGATGCAAATAGTTATTTGCACAACATAATCCAGTTATTGAATAATTTACTGGCATATGTCAGCATACTTTCCATTGGTGAGTTTTGCTAAATCAGCAGGGCTCAACTCTATTTCTAATCCACGACGCCCCGCGCTCACATAAATTGTAGGATAATTATTCGCAGATGAGTGGATAATGGTTTTTAGTCGTTTTTTTTGTCCAAGCGGACTAACCCCTCCTAAGATATATCCTGTCGAACGTTCAACATCAAGCTTATCAGCCATAAATGCTTTTTTTGCACCTACCGCTTTTGCAATAAGCTTCATACTTAACATAGAAGAAACAGGGATTATACCAACAACTAGCGCTTTATTATCTAAACTCACTACCAACGTCTTGAATACTCGTTCTTGAGCAACACCCATTTTATCGGCGGCTTCGAGGCCATAAGAATCAGTTGATTCGTCATGATAATATTCATGTATTTTATGTGATATTTTATACTTTTTAGCTTGGTTGATTCCTGGTGTCATTTTTATCTCGAATGTCTAACGTCATGTATAAGGAGTTAGTCGTCAACTGATAAGTTAAGTGCGAAAGATAATTGGCTAATACGCATTTATCTATTGATGAATGAAAAATAATAACACAAATAAATGCATATCAATTTAAAGAAAACTCCTACATAACTTCAAGTTAACCTTTATTAAATTATATGTTTGATCATAAACTTAATCCAACTCGAAATAAATACAGGCTTTCTATTTTTACTGTTCATTAACTAATGGCAAAAAAGTTATGTTGTTGCCATTTTATTTGTTTCTTTTCCAGACGTTCAACTTCAGCTTCTGGCGGCCCATGTTTCAGCCATTCCAACATTTTATCCACTTCATTTTGTTCACCACACATTAAAACTTCTACATCCCCATCATCTAAATTTTTTGCATAACCACTTAAACCATGATCTATAGCGATTTGTTGACTTGACGCGCGAAAATAAACCCCTTGTACTTTTCCGCTAACATGGGCGATATAACTTACATTCATACTTGTAGCTCCTGACTTTATAGCGAAATAACTCAATTTGAAGATTGCACACGAGCTTTGCATTGACTACACTCTGCGCAATTTCATTTACCTATTCATTAAGTATAGTCACATGTCAGCAAGAATTTATTTAAAAGTAAGCCGAGAGAAGTCTTTATTGCGAAAACATCCTTGGATATTTTCTCAAGCCATCAATAAAATCAAGGGAAAGCCGATGCTAGGCGATACCGTAGATATTTTTGATCACAAGGAAAAATGGATAGCTCGAGGCGCTTATTCTCCAGAATCACAAATTCGAGTGAGGGTTTGGAGCTTCAATGAGAATGAAGAAATTGACAGTGAATTTTTTCGTAAAAAATTGTTAAGTGCCCAATCAAGACGTGAATGGTTTATCGAACAAGGTGGATTAACAGGTTACCGCTTAATTGCCGGTGAGTCTGATGGTTTACCGGGTATTACCATTGATAAATACGACAACTTAATTGTATGCCAACTATTAAGCGCGGGTGCTGACTTTCAACGTTATACGTTGGTTGAGGTCCTTAAAGAGCTTTACCCTGACTGTAGTATCTATGAACGTTCAGATGTTGATGTACGTAAAAAAGAAGGCTTAGAGCCGATTACAGGGTGGCTAACAGAGCCATTAGAATCTACTGCGTGTATTATTAAAGAGCATGGTTTATCAATTAATGTTGATATTGCTAAAGGCCATAAAACAGGCTTCTATTTAGACCAACGTGATTCACGTGTTACCGCTGGTCGCTATGCTAAAAACAAATCGGTACTCAATTGCTTTTCTTATACGGGTACATTTGCATTACATTGTGCTGCAAATGACGCTAAAGAAGTGATCAATGTTGATGTATCTCAACCAGCTCTCGACTTAGCCAAAGAAAATATTGCACTTAATAATCTACAAGACAAGAACGTTTCTTATGTTAAAGCGGATGTATTTAAGTTACTCAGACAATACCGAGAAGAAAAACGACAATTTGATATGATCATCTTAGATCCACCTAAGTTTGTTGAATCAAAAGCGCAATTAACCGGTGCCTGTCGTGGTTATAAAGACATTAATATGCTTGCCATGCAATTGCTTAAGCCGAACGGTATTTTACTGACCTTTTCTTGCTCTGGTTTAATGGAAGCAAGTCTATTTCAGAAAGTTGTTGCGGATGCCGCTTTAGATGCTCGCCGCGAAGTTCATTTTGTAGAGCGCTTGCAGCAAGCTGGCGATCACCCTATTTCAAGTAATTATCCTGAAGGTTATTATTTGAAAGGATTAGTTTGTCAGGTGAGCTAATTTGAATTCAAGTTAAACTTGTATTTGATCGAAATTAAAAACGAGCTGTATTGCTCGTTTTTTTGTTTATTAATGACTGGTTTTATTTAATCAATTTCAGCAATGTTAATGCCAACTAAATAGCATTCATTGCCCTCTTCTGTTACGCGGACTATTTTTCCTGAAACGTCGAGCGGTTGTACATTATTATTAGCCGACCTTAAACTTACTTTAACATTGGTATTAAGTTCTAATGGGTGTGTCATTTCAATCGCCATGCCTGTAGCACTTAGATCACGACAAGTCGCTAATATTTCGCTGTTCGCTTCATCATCGATAATGGTTACTGTTACATCACTATTCAACATCATCCGATAGAAATCTCGTTTATCATCAAAGTTAACCATTACTACTCCATATTGTTATTTAAATTTATTACTAACTCTTTTATACCCATTGCAGACTTTAGTGTCAAATTTTCGAATTTAAAATGTTTATAAAATCAGGTTAATTCGCTGAAATTACTTTTAAATGATTTAAAATTCGCTTGGCTGATACTGGATAAGCTGTTTTTAAGTTTTGAGCAAATACCGATACGCGAAACTCTTCCATCATCCATCGTACTGATAGAATTTCATCAATAATAGGCTTACCTTGACTTTGTTTGGCCAGTAACGATAGATAAACATTGTTAACTTTCGCTATCTTAACATTTTTAATCTGTCTTGATTAGGGTCAACTGGAAGCTTTTCCATACGTCTTAGCATAGCCTGTAAATATCGAGCAATATCTTCTAAGCGTAGATGTCCCGAGGCAGTCACAAAGCCTTTAAAAACAAGTAGACTCAGTTGCTCTTTAATATCAGCTTGCGCTTGAATAACCTCTAACGACATTCGCCCTTTTAATTTTTTGCCTATTTCATGCGTTAACGTTAATACTTTTTCTACTTTTAAAGCCGAAGCTAGCACACAGTCAGCAAGTTCAGCACGTACATGGTCTTTTGCTTTTTCAAAATCGCTTTGAGTACGAGGAATTTCACCATGCTCTTTTACTAAGTGCTGGCATGCCGCGACTATGCAATCATCCAACAAGTCTGGTATCGAACCAAAAGGATTGAAATATAAACTTAACTTCGCTTTATTAGGCAGTTTTTGTTGTAGATATTTAACCGGGGAAGGTATGTTTAACAATATTAAACGGCTAACACCATTGATCATCGCTTGTTCAGCCAGACTTTCTTGTTCGAATAATTCGATCGAAACTGTTTTGTTCTTATCAACTAAAGCAGGGAAAGCTTTGATCGTAATGTTAGCAATATTTTTCTCATAACCTTTAGGGATATCATTAAAATCCCATTTGGTGATTTTTTCTCGCTCTATCCCTTTATCAGCGACTTTTTTGATGGATGCTTTAACTTTACCTTGTAAAGATGCTTTTAAGTTATCGAGATTTCGTCCCTGATTGATCAGTTTTCCTTTTTCATCAACCACTTTAAAGTTCATGTTTAGATGAATAGGTAATTCAATATCTTGCCAAATATCCTCGGGTAAACGTACGCCTGTCATTCTTAATAAATGCTTTTCAATCGCATCAACTATTTTACCGTCAAACTCAGTAATGGCCGATAAACACGCCTCGGCATAATTAGGCGCAGGCACAAAGTTTCGACGTAAGGATTTAGGTAAGCCTTTAATCAAAGCAATAATAAGCTCTAAACGAAGTGCTGGAATTAACCAGTCAAAATCACTGTTTTCCACCTGGTTCAGAATACCTACTGGAACATGTAAACTAATACCGTCGTCAATATCACCTGGCGTGAAATGATAACTCAGTGGTAAGGTTAAGTTACCCTGCTGCCAAACATCAGGGTAGTCTTTAGCAGATAAAGCCTTAGACGTTTCATTTAATAAAAACGCTTCCGTGAAATTAAGTAATTGTGCATTTTTCTGTTTCGATTTCTTCCACCATGAGAGGAAACTGCGCTGACAGACTATAGTTTCTGGTAGCTTTTCATCATAGAACTCAACTAAACGTTCTTCATCAACTAAGAAATCTTTACGACGCGCTTTTTGCTCTAGTTTTTCAATGCTGGCAACTAATTGATGGTTTTGTTGGTAAAAACTTTCGTTAATTGAACTGTCACCATTAACTAATGCTTCACGAATAAAAATCTCTCGACAAGTATGAGGTTCAATGCGATTAAAGTTAACTTTTCGTTTTGAAACGATTGTTAATCCGTATAAAATAACAGTTTCAAACGCCATTACCGCACCCTGCTTTTTCTCCCAATGTGGTTCACTATAATTTCGTTTAATGAGATGTTCAGCTAACGGCTCTATCCACTGCGGTTCTATTTTGGCAACCATGCGTGCAAATAAACGACTCGTTTCTACCAACTCCGTTGCCATTATCCACTTAGGTGACTTCTTCGCGACACCAGAGCCGGGGAAAATAAAGAAACGACTATTACGTGCCCCTTTATATTCTCTATTTTCGTCAAGTTGGCCTAAGTGACTGAGTAAGCCTGATAAAATGGCTTGATGAATAATATCGTTATTATGACTCTCTGCTGGCTCTTTGTCTTTTTTCGATTCATTATTATTAATATCAATCGATTGCGGTGTGTATTCAACGCGACTCATGGGAATCTTTAAATCACGTAAAGAATGTTTAAGCTGACTAAAGATATCTTGCCACTCACGGATTCGCATGTAAGCTAAAAATTCTTTTTTACACATATTCCGAAATTGATTATTGGTCAGAGCTTTCTGCTGCTCTTCAATGTAATGCCATAAATTGAGCAAGCTAATAAAGTCAGATTCTTTATCTTTAAAACGATTATGCTTTTCATCTGCTGCTTGTTGTTTTTCATGCGGTCGTTCTCGCGGATCTTGAATACTTACTGCACTAACAATAATAAATATTTGCTCAATACAACCCAGATCAATAGCAGACAAAATCATTTTTGATAAGCGTGGGTCTGTCGGGAATTTTGCTAGCATTCGCCCCGCTTTAGTTAAGACCACTTTATTTTGATTTTTTTCAATTGCGGCTAATTCTTCAAGCAACGAAATACCGTCATTTATGTTACGACTGTCCGGTGGTTGAACAAACGGAAAGTCGCTTATTTCACCTAAATCAAGCGCGAGCATTTGTAAGATAACCGTAGCTAAATTTGTCCGCAATATTTCTGGATCAGTAAATTCAGGGCGACCAAGAAAATCGTCTTCACTGTATAAGCGTAAACAAACACCCGCTGAAACTCGACCACAACGCCCTGCTCTTTGATTCGCACTGGCTTGTGAGATAGCTTCAATAGGAAGACGCTGTACTTTAGTTCGATAACTGTATCGAGAAATACGAGCAGTGCCGGGATCAATCACGTATTTTATGCCTGGTACGGTTAAACTTGTTTCCGCAACGTTGGTGGCTAAAACGATATTTCGTCCGCTATGAGGTTTAAATATTCTATTTTGTTCTTGAACCGTTAATCTTGAATACAAAGGGAGAACTTGCGTATGTCTCAGGTTTGCTTTTTCTAAAGCAGATGCAGCATCTCGTATTTCACGTTCGCCATTAAGAAAAATAAGAATATCACCTTGGCTAATATGACCAAGCTCGTCAACAGCATGTAAAATACCACTAATGATATCGTTGCTGCTTACTTCTTCTGTTTCATCATTATTATCAGCATTAAGCGGACGGTAGAGTATTTCAACAGGAAAGGTACGGCCTGAAACTTCAATAATGGGTGCTGGTATACCTGTTACGGAAGCAAAGTGTTTTGAAAACCTTTCAGGATCAATCGTAGCTGAAGTGATAATCACTTTTAAGTCGGGGCGTTTAGGCAGGATTTCTCGTAAATACCCCAATAGAAAATCAATATTTAAGCTACGTTCGTGAGCTTCATCAATAATTAATGTATCGTATTTTCTGAGTAAACGGTCATGCTGCATTTCAGCGAGCAGAATTCCATCAGTCATTAATTTGATATAACTTTGATCACTGACTAAGTCATTAAAGCGGACTTTATAACCAACAGCGTCACCTAGCTTTGTCGATAATTCATCAGCAATACGTGTTGCGACAGTTCGTGCAGCGATACGACGTGGCTGAGTATGTCCAATAATCCCATCGATTCCTCGCCCTAAAGCAAGACATATTTTTGGAATTTGCGTGGTTTTACCCGAACCGGTTTCTCCTGCAATAATCAGAACTTGGTTTTCGGTTATGGCTTTAGCAATAACATCAGCATTTTGCGAAACAGGTAACGCTTCTGGGTATGTTATCTTTGGAACATTTTGTATTTTCAGTTCTTTCTTTCTAATTGATTCGTCAATATGATCAGATATCTGACTGAGTGTTTTTTGCTTTTTCTCGTCAACAGCTATTTTTTTGCTTGAAAACAAACGTTTTTTCAAACGAAACTGATCAGATTTTAGCGTCAATTTAAGACGACTATAAAGTTTATCTATATTAATAACGTCGATAGATGTGGGCTCAGGAGAAATGACAATAGATTTTTCAGAAGACAAGGTGAACTCAAACAAGATAGTAAAAGTAAATTTTACCAGTTTTATTAAAGCTGTACCACTTGAATAAAGTGGTACAAACGTACAGATTAAGAATTAATTCAGGAATGTTAAGATTTGAAGGTAGTACGAGTATATCTATCAATACCTTTTAGAACGTCGTTACGACAAATAGTGCCAAGTAAAATACCATCATCATCAACCACAGGGTAGACTTTAGGTTTATTCTTTAACATGCTTTGAGCAAGTTCTATGACACTGTCGTAGGGTTTAACTGATAATACATCTTTACGCATCAAATCAGCAACATCGCTCACGTGTTCATTATGATAAATAGTTTGCAACATTGTTGCTAAAACTTCACTTTCTGATAAAAAACCAATGACACGATTGTTACCATCAATGACTGGTCCACCAATTTGTTTTGTTTTCAAAAAACGCAATGCAGCTTCTTCAACAACCATTTCAGAGGTAAACGTAACGGGATAATGGTTCATATAATCTTTGACTTGTATGCTCTCCATAAACTTACCTCAATAAATAAAAATAAATACACGACTTACTAAACCAACTGTAGTCGCTTTTATTCAATAAATCATAAAATTAGTGAAAAATAAATGAATTTATTAATGTACGGTAGTTATTGATCAAAGTAAGGACAATAATACAGGATCTGACGAATTTTTTACTGAGCTTGATAATGCATTATAGGAAAGAGAAAATTGCTTTCGTAAATGAGATTTTAGGTGAGGTTTAACCCCTTTCGGTTTTATCGACTTTAATAAACAAAATAAAGCTAAAGCATGTATGGTTTCATTTTCAGGTAATGCAGACTGACGGTTTGCATTAGGATTATTACATGAGCCACAGCCACCTTTAAATTGATAAGCAGTATTACTAAATATAATACCAAAGCCCATAAAACAAGCAATTACATCAACGGCTTGCGGTATAAACTCTTTCCCACCAGGCGGTAAGCTACTTTGCTGCACAATCAGTATATTAGCAAGATTTTGTACAATAGAAGAAATAAGATCTTGAGGTTGGTTTACTTGATTTTCACGATAAGACAGCATGATTGGCTGTTGCTGTAATTTTTTACTCTCTTCTTCATTTAGTGCGGCAAAAGGGGTGTTTTCGCCTCGGCAATTATCAGTCATATTAAATGGAGGAATCGTAATTTGTTGACTCCCAGCAAAAAAACGTTCTGGTGTTATCAATATTATTGGCCAACACTGCATACCGGCATAAGCGGCTGTTTGCTTAAAAATACTAAGCGCCATTTCATGAACACTAGTTACACTACCTTGATAAAATTCATTATTAGGTAGCACAAGTTGACTATTATTTTTGAATTCTAAAACATCAAAATGTGTAATAGCCCATGAAAAAGTATCAAGGATCCACTGATGACTCTCTTCATCAATGACATCACTTACATCAACTTTTCTATAAGGGTTAATACTGTTTAGCAGTTTAACTAACATAATACATATTACTCGGTAAGTTCTTGTTCATCAGTTACCTGATTAACTACGTCTTGTTCTTCTAAAAGTGCACGTTCAGCTTTTGACACATAACGAGGCTTATTACTGTTCTGTAATTTGGCATTAGCTCTTTTTTGCGCACTTTTGAGTGCTGCGTTTATTTTTTTCTTACGATTCATTTTATTTTTCTATCTTTAAATTTATAAATAATTAATTAATCTAATATCAACCTAGTGGTGAATAGGTATTTATTATTTAAGTAGCGGATGATCTTCAGGTAATTGCTTTGCTATCCACATCGCTAGTCGGTGTTTCATACTTTGCAAATCCTCACTATCAGCCGGTAATGTTTGAATCAGCTTGTCGTTAACCAATAAGCGATACAAACTTTCAACTTTATCTTTTGACGCATTCGTGGCTGAAAAACCTTTATAACCGCGGTTCATCGCATATTTTTCGCCAACTTCAATCGCTTTTTTTAATAAAGCGGTTTCGTTTTTTAATTTTTTAGGTTTCTTCATCGTTACCTTCTTATTTTTTATTACTGATTACATATCAACGTAGGAAGCATTAAATTTGTTGCCAAATATCTCGCCTAAAACCAACTTATTATTTATAGCTTGAAAGCAATGTCTGAGTAAACTGATCAACATGAATTTCTTTATCAAAATCAGTAATTAATTGATCAAGTTTTGAAATATCAGCCTCTAACGTCGACATAGTTATTGTGTTGTCATCTAATATATAAAGTTGCTTTAGACTAACGTAATAAAATTTTAAGACGATCAATGCATTTTCATCAGCATCTAAACTGGCTTTCTTAATTTTTTTCAAACGACGATATATCGTATTTTGTATTTGTTTTAATTGCCAAATATAATATATTTCATTAAAAAAGGGTTTGTTCTTTAATTGCTGCAATATGGCTGCACAAGCTAATAATGCTAGTATGACGCCTAAAAAGTTATACTTAAAGTTGCTATCATTTCCACCAGTTTCAATGGCTGTATTTATAGTGGATAGGCTAACGTTATCAATGGCTAATGGGTCAGTAAATAATGCAATTAACATTGCCCCAAAAGCTATGGCTAATAACGCTAAAATAATAATAAAACCAACAATGACTTGGTTCAATTTACGTCGATACGTTTTTTTATCTATGTCTTTTAACGTCATGCTACAACTTTCTAATGTGGTCACTACAATTCAAGCGTTATTCTAACGTAATTTCTTTGAGGAAACCGCTTTGAATGATTTTATTTTGCATATAAGTTAATACCTGAATATCGGGTTGTTTTGGTTGTTACGCCGTGTCGCCAAACATTTGCTAAAGACGAGACACTCAGTTTCTTTTTCGCACGGGTTATCCCTGTGTACATCAATTCTCTAGAAAGTAATTTATTATCTGCTTGTTCCGGCAATACAATAGCAACATGTTCAAACTCACTGCCTTGTGTCTTATGAATGGTCATGGCATAAACCGTTTCATGCTGCGGTAAACGAGCTGGATTAACCCATTTATGTTCATTATCCGCTTGTTCAAAAACAGCCATTAAGTGTCCTGCTTCACTTTTCCACAATAAGCCAATATCACCATTGTATAAACCTAACGAATAATTATTAACATTTATCATGATAGGTTGCCCGCAATAACGTGTTTCAAAAGCATTAATATCGCCACGTTTTATTAATATTTCTTGTACCTGTTCATTTAAGGATTCAACACCTTGCTCCCCTACTCGCGTTGCACATAAGATACGAAACTTCTGTAATTGCTCAAAGGCTTCTGACACTGTTTTTTTAGTGAAAATAGGGACGTAATAAGTCGTAACTAATTCCGTTAACCATTTACTTGGTTTACCTTCGAGCAAACTTAACGTTCTGTCGACTTCGGGGGGATTTTCTTGCGCGTTATTATCTAATGAATATTTTTCATTTAATAATGTCCAACTTTCGCTGAAGCGGCCATTTATTACATGATTTGCTATTTTACCTATTCCACCTTCTCCGTCAAACCGTCTACTTTTTTCAAGAAAAACAACGTGATCAGCGGCTATTACTGAATCAGATGATTTGGCTGTCTTTTTCAATTTAGGTAGCTTTGAACATGCTGTTATCTCAGTTAAATAGTGCTGATTTTCACAACTATATCCACGATGTGGTTTAGGTGCTAAATCATTCAGTACACTGCCAGCAGCAACAGAAGGAAGTTGATCCGCATCACCCAACAAGATGACTTGGCAATGAGGAGGCAATGCTCGAAAAACACGTACCATTAAAGGTAAATCAACCATTGAAACTTCATCAATCAGCAAGATATCAATATTGAGTAAATTGTCTTGATGGTGGCGAAAATTCACACTATTAGGAATAACACCTAATAATCGATGAAGCGTTTGTGCTTTTATAGGTATTTTAGATAAGACCTCATCACTGATTTGGCCTTTAAAGCCTTGCAAAGCCTTGGTTATAGATTCTGACAAACGCTGAGCGGCCTTGCCTGTAGGTGCAACTAATGCTATTTTTTTATCTTGATTATTATCTTTTGAGCTTGAGTTTAACATCACCAACGCGGCTAATAATTTT
>Ga0115005_10001497_pt1 | contig 18557 bp, 13 predicted proteins | sample ArcOceMetagenome_FD_87163 | JGI IMG/M metagenome (GOLD analysis project Ga0115005, IMG submission 87163) | Marine eukaryotic phytoplankton communities from Arctic Ocean - Arctic Ocean - Greenland ARC118M Metagenome | ecosystem: Environmental > Aquatic > Marine > Oceanic | place: Arctic Ocean... | reverse complement strand
GTGCTATGCTGTTTTCAAAGCTATCGAACACCAAGTTGTCACGGCTATATCCACTCATTCATTCAAAGTTCAAAGCAACAAACTGAAAAACACGCACGCAACGAAGGCGGTATGTACAATGCTAATTTTGAATCAAACAGTCAGACAATAAAATAAAAATCCAATCCAACACACTATCAACAAACAATCGGAAGGAAGGAAGATGAAGTACTTGTGTATTCTTACTTTAGCCTTAGCGGCTACGACCACGGAAGCGTTCAGCATGAATAGACCAGTACCAGCAATGAGGAGTTCTAAGACCGCTCTCAATAGTCATGCTGACATTTCTCGTAGAAATGCTCTACAGAGTATCTTGGTACCTGCAATGGCAACGGTTGTGACATCTTTTGCGCAGCCCGCTTTTGCTGATGTTACAAATAAGGTTGCCTCCCAGGCATCTCTTCGGTATGTCAAGCGATCAATGAAGGAATTGGAAAAGCTGGAATTTTTCGCTTCACAAAACGATTACTCTGAAATGAAGGAAGGAATCCGTGCTCCTGGTTTGTCCGAAATAAGAAAGAATATGCGAGTGTTAATCCGTGGTGGAGAAGATAGCGCAGAGGCAGAAAATTTGCAGAATGCTTACGACACTTTCATCAAAAGTATTGAGGAGCTGGATGGGGCTGCAAACCTGGGCGTCAGGTAAGACGATGTTTTGCATATTGAGTAGTATTTTTTCACAATTATATTTTTAACCACTTTGTGTGCGCTGAATTACAGGGGAAGGAAGGGAATTGAAATGTATCCTAGATATGAAAAATCAGTCAAGAGTTTGGCTTCTTTTGCAGAGGTGGCCTTGAGATCAGCTGAGATCCCCATTGCCAGCACAGAGTAAATAGAATAAACGATAATTCTATACCTCCATTCTTAGCGATGATACGTGCATTATGATCCATGTCAAATTCCTAGTTGTTTGCATTATTAAGATGTAGAGTTTTTTTCGCTGCGAGTATGTTCAAATTTAAAGTGATGATTTATTTTGCCTTTAGTAAAAACATCTCATAGAAAGGGTCATAGGGATCCAAGTCTTTTTAAATGAGAAGTGCCGCCTCGTTAATTTCATCGTATGTGTCCAGTACAGATGCGGAAAGTCCTAATGCACCTGCAACCGCTGCTCCAGCCACGTCGCCAACCTTGACCGGAGGCTCCAACGCAACACCAATAATCCCTGGTGAAATACCTGCTGCAAATCTGAATGGTCCAGAGCTCAGAACTCCTTCAACAAGGCGTCCATAGCCGTCAGCAACTCGAGGAGGGTTGATTGCAAATTTGTCGCCTCCATAGATAAATGTAGGAGCAATGATTGTGTATCCGTCGGCGAAATTGTTCTTGATAGAATCTTCACTGAAGGCTTTCCCATCCATGTAGTCCTTCAAGAAAGAAAGTCCCTTAGAAGCATCCCTCACTTCTGGTGCAACACTAATGTAAACGAAGTTTTTGACTCCAGCGGCCTTGGCTCCAATCGATGAAAGACCAGTGCCACTGTTGACGACTTTGTCATTAGGAGTTCCAATAGATCCAATACAAGAAACGACACCAGTGCATCCCTTTGCCATTTCTTCAACTCTTTTAGCAACGTCGATGCTGGAGTCTCCAAAGTCAAGAGCGAGAGTCCCATCTCTTCCATCTCTAGAAGTTGCAATAACATCCACACCAAGAGATTTGAGTTTCTTGCATACTTCTGAACCTACAAATCCTGTACCACCAAGAACCAGCACCTTGCTGCCTGAATAGTCTGAAGCAGACGCCAACTCAGGTTTCACTGCTAAAGAAGCTGCTGCAATGATAGAAGTTCCTGCAATATCCATGAAACCTCTTCGCGATGATACAAAGTCATTAGAATCGTTTTGACTGCCTAGAGCAGAAGATGACACATGACAAGCTGGTGTATGAGATTGACTGATGGTGAAAGCAGCGCCCTTCAGAAGATATGAACACAGTAGAATAGGTTGAAAAACGCGCATGGCTGAGAATATATCGAGTGTATCAAGGAGTTGGAGGTCGAGAAAAGAAGTACGATACCACCAGTAGTGTTGTGATTTATGATCGATACTTGTAATAGCAAGGGATCCCTTGATGATAGCATCGAGTTCGCTGATGTCACTTTTCTCAGTCAGTCAGTCTGGCGCACGGCGGTCTGCGCTGTGCGCACCACCGCCCCCGCCCCCCCCGCCGGCCAAAAACACGTAAACCGAGTTCAAAGTGCGCCCAAATAAAGTGAAGAAACGCACACATTTGAAAATTCTGTGGAAAGCTAAAGCGCCCTTGTGGTGCTTCACCTGTTATTGATGAAGCATGAGTGGTTTTGCGTGTTTTGTTTGTAGTTTTTCACGCTCTCCACAGAATTTGCATTTTTTTCAGCGCGCGCATAGTTTGTTGGTAGGAGGTTGCTTGTCCCGCCTATGAGAACTCTAAAAAAAATCAAATTTGAAAATCCAGCGTTGATGGAATACATCATGTTTTTCATCCGCAAAGATAGTTTCAATGCAAAAAGTAAGTTCTGCCAAATTTGTGTAAAGGGTGTTCAAATAGAAAATTCCATCACATGTATGTATGTTGTCCAAAGCAGTCAATTGTTGCTGTAGGAAAAATGAATGTTTTCTAGGAGCAGTAGATTTGGGAATGGAAGTGCTTGCAACAAACCTCAAAAGCAATCATGCGAACTGTCCTCTGATGCATCCTGCAATTCAGTTGTGTAACACATAGAATCTTTTGTACTGGAAATGCAGCTCGAAATAGGAATGCTAACCTGACAGAAGTGTGATGTGACGTAACATGAATAATATGACATTGCAACGGACCCTCCGATCCAACATGGAAATGCTGAGAAGATAGATGAAGATAGACAGCTCACTTAAATAGTAATCACCTCATCTACACTGAGTACTACTAGCCACCTTTACTCGTTACATGGCATTTACAGTTACAGAACACATTCACCATGACCACACAAACACCATGTCCAGATCGATATAGTTTGGCTCAAGATGTAATGGAAGATGGCAATATTGCTGAATACTACTAGTAGTTCTTGGAATGCGGCGAATTTTGACTCAGCGATGGAATATATTAGCCAGAGATGAGTATCCTGTGGGCATATGTGGTGGTGTCATTGATTGAATTGAATGTCATGCGTGTTATTGATTCAGTCGTATCTGCCAGCGCCTGCAAATTATAGTAGTAGCATGTATTCTTTCACAATAACGCCTTCTTTTCTTTGATGCTGGTGTGCTGGTAGTGCGCAAATGATTCAAATTACCCAGACAGTGTATGTGGACTGCCTCCTGCCTGTTCTTCTGTTTTGTTCTTGCTTCTAGTGGAACCAAAATGCTACATGATGAGTGGGCAGCTAAATGGTGTTGAGGTTGTTGTTCCAGTGAATTTTCAAATTTCCACAAAAGTATAATCTGTACGTAGGTGTACCTACAGTCCAAGTAAATGTCACACACATCATGATCGAAGTACGTGGTACTTCAACCAAATACGTACGTGTGCTTCAACGAAGCACGTAATAAGTGGTATGTGGTATTAGGCCATTTTTGGTTGACTGATAATAAATGTAGTGTTGTGTGAATTTTTCAATCGTGTACGGTTGAGGTTACTGTACATTTAGTGTAAATTTTCAATTCTTCCGTCTTTGGGCTCTGCGCTCGAGCGTACACACGCGCGCACGTACAGTACTCAGTTCCTAACGAGGAGTACATACTCGTGCGAGGTAAAATTACAAATGCAAGTGAAGTAAATGCCAATTTCAAAATTGGTGACGGGACCAGCAAAGCGTATTTCCAAACGCAAGGTCTCAGAACTGTACATAACGCTGCATATGATCTCTGAGTACACGCCACCGCTTTCAGACATGGATTATGATTTCTCCGATGAAGTAGTGAAGGAAAGACGGACGACAAAGAGGCGGACGAAGAGAAACAATTATTTCGCAGGTTCTGAAAGTGACCAAGAATCCAATGATATACCTAGCAATGACTTTAATCTCTTCGAGAGAAGGGGTTCGTCTAGGATAAGGGGACATATGCCAACAGATTCTTTAGCTTTTTCCCGGAATTCTCGCGTCAATGGAAATATGCCAAGTACTTCATTCTCGGTCGATCAATCGCCAAAGGCGGGTTTTTATGATGGCAATTACATTATAGAATTGCCCCAGAATGCCAAAGAGGGTGAAATAATCCAAATTCATGGTTCTGAAGTTGGAGTAAATGCAGAACTTGTCGCAATCAAGGTCCCGCCCTCAGAATTTTTGGTAAAGTTTGGTGGTGGTGAAGCATCAAGTAATGCCGCCAAAAAGCGATATGTGAAGATTGCGCCTCAAGTTTCTCAAAATGAATTTCAATCTTCTACTTGCAACCCTACTTGTCCCCCTATATCATACTCTCCAGCTCGGTCTCGCCGTCTCAATCATAGAACGCCTCGGCAAAAGGCAATGGACAAAGAACGGAGCCTCTCAGAAACTTCATCGAAAGTTGGACCGCAACACCAAGTATCGTTCTTGCCAGACCCTCGGGAGTTTAATACATCGCCTCCTTCGAACAAGCTTTACCATCAGATTTGGAATCCAAGCAAGCTAGATCAAGTTGCAATGTCTCAACATGCTAAGAATAATATTCACAATGTGTTGGATAATTTACCATCGAATCACAAAGAGATTTTTATGGAAGCATTGCATTGTTGCGAGTATGACCTTGGTCAAGGATGGCCTTTATATTTACAAAGAATCAGAGAATTGAAGATCCGCGGTGATCTCCCTGGGGAACAGCTGCCTAGTATGGTGGCGAAGACATTTCACAAAGCCATTTGGGAAAAGAGAAAGGATCTAAAATTAGCATCTGCCGTTGTTTGGGAAAAGGGGCATAAGCTGAACACAGCATCATTGTTAGTGAATTATTATAACACTTACAAAATTACGAGCGAATACTCAAAGCTGAAAGATATAACGAAGGATGAATCAGACGTGTGCATGGTGTGCAACGATGGAGGAACCTTGATTGTATGCGATGGCTGCGGCGGTGCCTATCATAAGGAGTGCATAGATCCTCCATTGGAGGAGATACCTGAAGGTATGTGGCACTGCCCTCAATGTACGTCTGGTGATGACAAGTCAATTCCGGCTTATGAAGTTAAACGAGGCGGGGGAAAGGAGCCCAACTCTGACCACAATGATGAATGGACTTATTGGGGAATAAATTATGCATGAAAAGTGGATATCGAACATGATGATTTAGAGTCATTTTTATTCAGTTCAAGTTAGTTACACTGATGCTAATATATAACAGCTGTCTACATCATTCAATGAAAAGCATACTTGTACAATAACCCATCTAGTTATAACATGGAGTTAAAAGGTGGTCTCAGTGTATGTTGAAATGTCGTCTCTACCACTTTTCCGACTAGAGGAATCTCTCCTGCTGTACGATCCTGAAGGAGTTCTTGGGATACGCGGAGAGTATTCGGATCGGGTTGAACGCCTTGAAGAAGATGATTGGACTGACTCGGTATCACCTTCGTATTCCCTCAGCCTCGATTGCAATTTAATTACTTGTTCTTGCAAAGCAGAATTCCTCCATTTGTCGTTGTTTGACGACCGGAGCTTTCCATCATTTTCCGACTGCTGCTTAATCGTAACATTTTCTTCCTGAAGAATATTGACTTTAGTCATCAGATCCTTCAGCTGCTGGCGATAATCATTTACGAGTCGCTTTTCCCTTTCCATAGCAACATCTCTCATCATTGGAGTTTCGGTATCAGATTCCATGCTATTGATCGTTTGTTCAAGCCTCTTGACCTCATTTTGATGTTGAAGTCTTCGCTCTTCGACTTCCATCTTCATTGAAGTGATTTTGCGTTCATATTTGGTTAATTTCGCTTGTGCACCCATCAAATCCTCTTGTATCTCCTCAACCTCTGCCCGTCTTGATACTGACACATTCTCCATACCGCTCTGCAACTGATCCAATTCATCCTTCATAGAGCCTGAAACCTGTTCATGTGCTGACAGCGTTTGCTCGAGGAAATTTATCTTGGCATTCTTGTGCTGCATCTTAGCTTGAAGTTCAGCCTCGATTTCCATCTTCTCCGACTCCAAAGTTCGAATCTTGCTCAAAAGATCTGCCTCGACCTCCTTCATCGATTCTTTACACTTCGCTAACTCCTTTCGAAGACCATCAATAGTCAAGTCCTTGTTCATTTGCATCAGATTCAATTTTCTCTCATAAGTTGAAATCATCGTCTTCTCAAATTGAGTTCTGCCCTTTTCAGCCTGCTCTACTTGTTGTTTGAGCTCTTTAATTCTAGAGTCGTCATTTTCTAAGGAGTCCAATGCTGATTGTAGTCTACTAACTTCGTTCGCTAAGAACTCTTTTTGGCTCTTCATCGATCGGAGCTCATCCCCTATTTCAGCCCTCACTGTGGCCTCAATATCCCTGGCCTCAACTGCGCCTTCCTTCCTTTTCAAGGCGCTATGAAGACCTCTTACTTCTTCAGACAGTGCCTGGATAACATCAGATTCGTCACCCTGGGCAGACATTTGCTTGCTCCTCAGTTTCTTTACCTCCTCAGTCAGAGCTAGAATGATATCATTTCCATCGCTATCGTCCACAGAACTGCTCCTCAATTTCTTAACTTCACTTGTTAATGCAGAAATGATTTCATTTTGCTCGTCAATGTCGTTTTCGAGCTCCTTGATTTTATCCTTCAGGTCTGCCACTATACGACGAGATTTTAATTCGGCTGCGTCTTTCGCGTCTGAAAGGCTTAAATAACGTGCGCGTTCCTCGTCGATCCGTGTTTCCAGTGTATCTTCTGCTTCTTTGCATAGTACTTTAAGACCGTTGATTTCGCTCTTCATTTTGAGCTCTTTTTCTTGACGGCTGACAATGGAAACCTCAAGTCTCATGCATTCGCCTTGAAACTTTCTCAGTTCGGTTTCCTTTGCATCTCGTTCTTCGATGACATGTTGCAAATCACTTTGCATCTTCGCATCCATCATCTCGTCGGTTTGCTGCTTGACTGAGTCAATTTTCATTCTATTGAAGCTTCCCTGCATCACAGCTATTTCTGACTCTAAATGAGGCACCTTCTCGGCCTCCAATTGAGCATTCCTCATTTTTCGTCGCAATTCCCTAACTTCATGTTGAAGTCTGTGATTTGTTTCTTCAACCTCATCTAGTTCATCCTGAACTCTGGCCAACTTCGAGGTCTTTTTCGCCTTCGCTTTCAAAGTTTTCACCTCAGCTTCTAGATCTATTTTCAGATCTTTTTCCTCTTCCAGTTCCGCTTTCAATCCGTCCACTAGTACGCCATACCTTCTGGAGGCTGCAGCTCTCATTCTCTTTTGCTCTTCGAGTTGATTGCCGAGCTCTTCCACTGCGACAATTAGATTGGCAGCCTGTTCTCCCTGCTGCTGTCCATCCATCAGCCGCTGCCTCACTTCTTCAATTTCCTCGTCTAGCTCGATAATTTGGCCTGCAAACATTTCGCTTTCTTGTTGTAATCTAGTGAAATCTTGCCAAGAAGGACCATTGCTGTATGATACATCATTTTTTGTATTATCGCGCATCCCTGCGATTTCCTCGCGTAGGGCGGTAATTTGTTGCTCCTGGGTAATCGAAGATTTAACCAAAGTTGCAATGGCACCATCTCTCTCTCGCAGTTTCAACTGGTAGTCGTTGAGCTTCTTCTTGTCATCGTGCGATGGGAAAGAAGACATTCTGTCTGTCATTGTTTCTGATAGTTGCATTTTGAGGGTAGTGATTTGTGTCGCCATGGTGGTATTCTTTTTCAAAAGATTGGTTACAGATTTTTGTAATTCTTTAATCTCGTTGTTGTCATCAAATGTGCTGGATCTAGATCCTGTCAAGTCCAGTGCTTGAGGTCCTCTTTTAAGCTTGGTTATCCGTAGTTGTAGATTTTTGATTTCTTGATCTTGTGCAACTGATGATTTTATCGTGGATGCAATTGTAGTGTCTCGGTCAGATAGCTTACTCTTAAGAGCAGCTATTTCTGTCTTTCTTTGTCTTTCAATCTCTGCTAATTCTTTCTTGTGTCTCCTCTCGATGGCCAACAAATATGCTCTTTTCGCGGAGGTCTGTTTTTCGTATTTCGATCCATTCTCATCTTCTGACGAGGCTTCTTTCACTTTTCTCAGTTCCTCGCGTAATAGTTGCACTTCTCCCGCCTCGTCCAAACATTTGAACGTGCTGATCTCACGCCGAGCCTCCTCAAGTTTTTCTTTGGCCGCGGTCATCAAGGAAAGTTCCGATTCCAACGTTGAGATCTTAGCTTGCATTTGCAGTCTTTCATTCTTCCACACATCTTCATGGGTTTCAATATCTTGCCTCGCTTCTGATATTGCCTGCTCGTGGGAAGTTTTTAATTTGGATATATCTTCCTTAAGATTTGCCATCTGCTCTTTGTGGAGTTTCGTTTGAGTGTCTGAACCTTCTTGCATAGTTTCCCTCAAAATGGCAATTTCAGCGCTAAATTTCGATATTTCCTTTGTGTAAGATGTTTCCATGGTGGTTATTTTGCGCAGCTGAGCATCAATTTTACTGCGTAGTCGTTCAACTTCGGCTTCTGTTGCAGAAATGGTGCTTTCGAATTCAGCCTCAACTTTCTTCTTTTCACACACCAACTCTTCAATTTCAGCCCGCAGGGTCAAAACAAGGGCTTGATCTGCCGCATCCTTTTCAATCTGCCTCGTCTGTTTCTGAAGCTTCTCATCTAATTCGCTAATTTTGTTCGACTTTAGATTCAAGAACATCTCGGTTGAATCCTTCTGTTCCGTTATAGAAGAACGGAAAAGTTCTAGCTCTTCTTTTAATGATGAAATGCTTTCGTCCTTCTGAGCAATTATTTGTTCAGCATTCCCACGAGAAATCTTGGATTCATTATTTTCCTCCTGCAATTTGTCGACTTCTACTTTTAATGATAAAATGCTTTCGTCCTTCTCAGCAACTCTTTGTTCAACATTCCCACCGGAAATAGTGAATTTGTTCGTTTCCTCCTGCAATTTTTCGACAGTTTTACATAGAACTTCGTATTGTTCGGTTAAGGATGATGTCAAAAATTTCTCTTTTTCCAATAAAGTACCAGCTCTTTCAAGATCTGTGGCCATCTGCTTCACCTTCTCTGAGTCAACGTGAGAAGTGAGATCATCAATTTCTTGCTCCGCCTTTGTCAAGTCTTCGGTGCAGGTCTCAAGGCGTTGGTGCAGATTAGCCACGATTTCATCTCGTGAACTTAGCAAATCCTTGAGTTCTGAAACCTGCTTTTCTCTTGTTTTCTCATGTCCATGTAATTGAGTTTCCACATCTTCAAGCTTCTCCAAAGCAGCCTTGCGTTCCAATTCCAGCGTGTTCACTCTTTCGTCTCTGGTGTTAAGCGTACTCTTGAGGTCGACAAACTGCTTTTCACCATCCTTCAATTGATTTTCAACTTCCGAAATCTGCTTCAAAGCAGCCTTGTGTTTATGCTCTAGGGTAGCAAGCGCCGATTGCGTCTCGTGCAAAAGCGTTTCTGTCTCTTGATACTTCTCTCTCACACCCTCAAGCTGCTGCCAATTCTGTCTAGTCTCAGACCTATCTGGTGTAGCGGGACAAGAAGCGGTAAGTTTAATTTCAGGAGAGAGATCATCGACGTCCTGGTTTGCCTTCAAAGTAGCCACTTCTTTCTCCAACTCGACAATCTTGAGCTCGGCTTCACCTTGCTTCTTTTGGCGAGCGGCCGAATCCTCTGACTTGCTAGTAGCCAATTCTTTCTCCAACTCGGCAATCTTGAGCTCGGCTTCACCTTGCTTCTTTTGGCGAGCAGCCGAATCCTCTGACTTGCTAGTAGCCACTTCTTTCTCCAACTCGGCAATCTTGAGCTCGGCTTCATCTTGCTTCTTTTGGCGAGCGGCTGAATCCTCTGACTTGCTAAACTGTAAAGTAGCCACTTCTTTCTTCAACTCAGCAATCTTGAACTCGGCTTCACCTTGCTTCTTTTGGTGAGCGGTCGAATCCTCTGACTTGCTAAACTGTATGTCCTCCATCTCATTCTGCATTTGGAACATTTGATTTTTCAAATCAGTAATGGTTTGTTTCTGGAAAGACTGTTCATTTTCAAGGGAGGTAATTAATATATCCTTTTCCTCGGATTTGCCTTTAATGCGAACCAGACGAGCATTCAACGATGAAAACTTGTCATCTTTCTCCTTCGACACTGCTGCTTGTTCTGAAATCTCAGTTGCAAGTACGTTACATTGATTCATAAAGGTAGCTTCCATCTCGGCAGTTTTATCGGTGAGCGCCGCATTTGCTTTTCTCAATCTGTTAATTATTTCACCCTGGGATAGTTGTTTGCTGTCATAACTATGAATGGATCGATCGAGGGTATCGGATGAGGGCATACGGGCCAACGGTGGAGCTGGAGCTGGGGGTACCTGGGACTGTGGCGCTGGAGAGGCTGATCGGGATCTTCTCTCGTTTGCATGTGGAGAAGGGGACCGAGTTGATCGGAGGACCTTCATTTTGTTCTCAATCCAGGATGCATTGTTGTTGGAGCTCATTTTCAGGAGACCAATAACAACGCTGGTTGCTGATGAATTGTATGGTTTCTTTCAGCAATCTCCTGGTTTCGCCAACAATTATTTTGATTGATCTAAAAAATTCAATTTCCTTTATCGCTCAAAAAAATCTGGGGGCTGAATTGAAGTGACTATTACTAAGAATGAATCGCCACGGAAAGAGTGGTGTTGGAGGCGCTTCTACAACTATCGTAATGAATGTTTGATTGATTTATTCAAACAGCAATGCACAGGTCTTGTAAAACACATGGAGTTGTCGTGTATCGTGTTGGAGGGCATTTCGCTTTCGCTTGCGCGAGAGCTTCTTCGGTGGAATGGAAACGGCGCCAAACAAAAATAGTTGAAGTAAAATTTTCAAAAATAATAGCTGGGTGGGGTGCTACAGTATCTTCAGCCCCTCAAACTTGGGATGTCCGTCCGCCGTAAGGTTGACTGACGATTGGAGGTATTTTTTGGTTGATTTGAGTGAGATGTTCAACGTGAAAGGTGTGAAAGGTTGTGATGGAATGAAACATCCAACCATCCAACAACCCCACAGTACATACTCTCTCCATCTGAAACTAACTGTTTCTTCCAGAGACATTTGTGGATTAATAGATTGCATATCTTTACGTGGTTCATTTGAACATACAAAATCAACATGAAATTTATTCACATATCAACAATTTTATCCATGGTAGGGATGACCAGTGCAAGCCACATTGTATCTGGATCCAACGCTCGTCTCCCCCAGTCCCTCTCGTCTGTAATCAATGATCTAGAAGCAGAAGGTGCATCGCAAGTCACCACGTTCGCATTCCTAACTTCCAAAGGAGTCACTAAAGCAACAAGAGCGAGCCTCCTCCAATCATTATTTGGAATTACGGGTAAGGGAGATCACGACGAGGAAGTTGTGGATGGAATAACTACCGCCTTTGGTAAGAAGATGGGTGAGGAGCACGAAACTGATGATGAAGATGATGAGAATTATCCTCCTTCTATTGGTGTCGCCGTTGCAAATCCTCTTCCAACTGCTTCTGTAACTGAAGTTGCAGCGACTGTGGAGGCCTGCGGAGGAAACATTGTTTTCGTTGTTAGTGTAGAGGATCTTAGTCGTGGCGAGGGATTGTTCGATAAACTTGCACCAGCAATGGAACGTATCTTGAATCATGATAACGATGACGAAGAAGAGGCTAGTGCTAAGACGAAAACCTTGGTAGTGGCAGTTGAGGGAGTGTCCACTCAGCAGGACTTGTTGGATGCTAAGTCAAAGTTGGAGAGTGCTGCTGCAACAATCCTTTCCAACATTGTGCAGCCTGATCCCAATCGTCGTGCTGATACTCTTCAGAAAGTTTTCGATTCAGTAGAATATGTTGCTTCTTCTGGTCCAGTTGATGAATTGCTGGAGGATATTGGTTCAACTTGTGATCCGGCTTCTGCTGCATCCAATGTGGCCAAGAGTGTATATAAAGATGCCAGTGCACAAACAACTGTTGCTGGACTTCATGGATCTCCACTTGACTTGGCGGCTGCAAGAAAATTATTGCCCCTTTCGCGTCAAGCATCACAGGACTGTTTAGCCATTGTCCAGGAAAACTCTAGCGATGATGATGGTGAAATGACTTTGAACCGTAACTTTGGTGCCTTGTGTGATGCTGCAGTAAAGAGCACAATGGAAAAATTTGACATTGAAGCTGGTACTACTTTACTCGAGAAATCAAAGGTTGCCAAGAAAATCCGTGCTGATCTTGAAGAAGAGATTTATGCTGATCTTGAGGGTCAGTACGAGGATCAATTGAAGCTTTTGCATCTTGCTGCATTTGAATCGTTCAAGGCAAGTTTATCACAACTCAGACTTGGCCCTAATCTGTCGTCAGACATGGAAAGGGTTGCAGGTGATGCTGTCACCCTCTTTGCTGAAACAGCAAAAACTCTGCGTGCAAAAAAGGCAACTGTTGCATGGGCAAAAGCAGTTTCCCAGACTTCCCAGTTGAAGAAGGAGCTCAAAGAATATATTACTCTTCGTCTTCAGGCTGCCAAGGCTGATGGAAAGTTCAAACCAGTTCCTCGAAAGGGACTTACTATGGGATTCCACTGGTTGCTGCCAAAGCCTTTTGGAAATGATTACAGGTTGGAGCCATGGCAAGTACATGCCAAGGATGATTTGGTTTATGTTCCAAAGGACAAGATTACCGATGTGAGGAAGGAAGATATCATGACTGGAGACTGGAGAGATAGTGTCGTGCCTTGTCCTACTGCTAACGAAATGATGTATTTGAAATAGATATTTGAGCTGTGGGGAGTAAAATAAACGAAAATCCATTGAACGATGAAAATGCTTCCTCTTCATCGGGTGCATTCTATACACGTAGTCTGCATTTTTGTGTTTGGTGATCACAATCATTCCCTTCTTTTATTAGCTATGTTCCAGTCTGAAATCCTAATGAGAAAGCACTTCATAAACTATGGTCTCTTTGTTGTTTATGCTCGACAGACCCGCGGGGGGCAAAAAATTAGGGGTTGGGGGATTAAGTCATTTTTATTATGTTGCACCCCCTCCGCTCCACCACCAGCCACGAGATGATGAGAGATAGAGAAGACCAAAGCCAAAGAACAAAAGCAAAAGGCAAAAGGAAACATAACATCCAAAATAACTTTGCTAGAAGATACAACATCCTCTTCCTATCCCTAAACACATCCAAAAATGGCATACGCAGCAGATTTATGCGGCTCAAAGCTGAAGGCGAAGCTTTCGTCGACTATGAACGAGGCGTCGGCCGCACCTATTTCATTAACATCCTTCGCCGCTAAGCAAATGGCTAAAATGGGATGGAAAGAAGGTACTGGGCTTGGAAAGAATAGAAATGGTATAGTTTCTCACATCAAGGCTAAGAAACGTGAGGACAATTTGGGATTGGGCATGGAAAAGGAAAGAACAAGAAAGCTAGGAGTAGAGGGAATGTGGTGGAGTTCCAACGTCAGTGAGACGCTCATGAGGCTACAGCAGAATAAGAGCGATAAGAAGAAAGGTAAAAAGAGCAAGAAGGATAAAAAGGATAAGGACAAAAAATCAAAGAAAAAGAGCAAAGAAGTTAAGACGAAAGTTCCAAAAGTGTACACTGATGAAGAATTATTTATAGCGACCGGGGGGGCGAGATTTGGTATGCGTGCACAGAGGCGGGCTGAAGGAAAGTGGCAACGAACAGAGAGTTCGCAGCATCTGAAAGATTGGGAGGAAGAGGTCAAGAATAAGATAGAATGGAATGGACTTGGGAAGGCACACGTTGTGCTGAAAAAACAAGATAGTTCAACTTCTGCTGATTCTGAGGAAGCTAGTCGCCAGAAGAAGAGAAAGAGACAGAGAGACTGTGATGAAGAAGAAAAGAAAGAAGATGAACCAGTATCTCTTATAGAGGGCGAAAGGAGTGAAGTTTCAACAGAAGAAGAAAAGGACGTAACTAAGAAGGAAAAGAAGAGACGAAAGAAGAACAAATCAGAAAAGAAGCCGTCCAAGAAATCCAAAAAGAAAAGCAAGGAAAAATCATCGTAGTGCTCGAATTGCCAAGACCATCCAGGAGTGTATTGAATAAGCAGTCTTACCAATACGGGCTTCAGATGAGTTAGTATTTCTTTTCTCTCTGCCTACATGCCACCCCTTAAGGCTATGATAAGGTTCTTACAAAAATGAATTGTTCATATTAACTCACTTTAACAAAACACAAAGATGCATTCCTCTACTTTCAAACTTTGCTACGTGAAACGTGCGTCCTTCGAGCAGATGGCATGACTGCATCGATGAATTTGAGGCGAGGCGAAATACATCAATCTTCAAAGGTAAAAAGATAGAAAGTATTTTATTGTAACAGTGTACAGTGTACCTTTATTTATAAATACTGATATAAACGTAGATTTACATTACAGTACACGTACGCCTCATGTATGTGTTCACTCACAGCTCGCATTGTACAGATAAGATGCGCATTGGACCTTACCGAAAAGCCTTTTCTCCTTTCGTAAAAGTTCTTGAGATCGAAAACAGGTACGAGTACACCAATAGATGCATTCTTTGCCAAACAAAATTCTTCAAAACAGCGCACCATCAAAAGGCAGGAAAGTCGCCAATGGACCATGATTTGAATAATCCTATTATGCACAACATCCTCCACCTCTGGAAGCAGCACCATTATCAGACCTTGGTCCCGAACCAACAGCGGCCATACCAACCTTGATCCCATGACTCTCATTCGAAACATCAATAACACCCGATGAAATATTCTCATGGATCTTCTCCGCAGTATTAATGAAAGCAGTCTCCACATTAAACGCAGTCTTGGCACTAGTCTCCATAAAAATTAACCCATTCGCATCTGCAAAAGCCTTCCCCTCCTCAAACGATACCGCGCGCCTATGCTCAAGATCATTCTTGTTCCCAATGAGCATAATCACCATATTACTCTGGCTGTGCTGCCTCGCCTCCTCAAGCCACACCGACAGATGCTTGAAGGTATCCCTTCTGGTGATATCATAGACAAGGAGAGCGCCAGCTGCCCCGCGATAGTAGGATCTAGTGATGGAGCGGAAGGATTCTTGGCCGGCCGTATCCCAGATTTGCAGTTTGATTTGTTTGCTGTCGATATTTACCATTCGGGCCCCAAATTCTACTCCGATTGTGAGGTCGTGGACGGGTTGGAATCTTTTGTCGGTGAATTGCAATAGGAGGCACGATTTTCCAACTCCTGCAAATTCAAAATGGTGGGAGAAAAAGTGTGAGTCGAGTCTTTTGCGCCCTAATAAAAAAAAGTGTGGGAAAATAGTGCAATCAATCAATCATTCATTCATTGGCCGCGTGAGATCAAGTCAAGGCAATGCAAGAATTAGCCCTGGCACACATCACTATTACACGACAATCTGGAGTATACACTGCTATTCATCAGTGATCTTGGTGATGCGAATAGGGAACAAGGCAAGTGCGCCGTAGATTGGGTGCAAAATAGACAAAAAGACCCAAACAGTCATTTCAACACCACATCTTCGTTGGCGCATTGTGGAACTTGCACCATCATCAAGCTTCAAATTGATTTGCATTTTGCCTCGGCCACATTCAATGGATGTAATGTGCATATTGCATTTCAGGTTCTGACACGATTGTTTGAAGGAACGTGGAAGAAGGTAAAAAAGGGACATTACAAGATTGAATCAATCTGGTTGCGCACCTGTGTCTCCAATGATGATGTATTTGAATAGATATGCGTAGGACATTTTATTCGAGGAATTCTTTATGGGTACTGTAGGTGGAAAGTGAAATTTGAAGTAGGGATGAAGTTGTTGTTGGGATGATGAACTGAATTGGTTTGGTCCGTTGTGTTTCTTTGATGAGAAATGAGAATGTCAGAAAGGTGATAGTGAAAATTCTTTCTGCTGTTTGCACTCCCGAAGGGTTTGTTCGCTGTGATTTGTGTGTCTATTACGGGTCATCTTCTCTCTTCTTTCCCCTCTTTGTCTCTTATCTTGTCTCCGACACACGACGATACGAGCGCACAGAAACAACAACTCTCAACTCGCGGTGAGAATGAGAATGAATTGAATCATCATCTTCTCATTACTCCTCGTATTGTGATGAACACAAGAATCCATAAATACACAACAACGCACGCACTCTAAAGATTTTGAATTCTCCACTAAAACTATTTCTCAGTTCATTTACTTAATTCAATCATGGCAGATGAAGAACAAGAAAAATCTGTCTCAAACAAGAAAGCCATCGTCACCGGCGACCTTCCCTTGCCCTTGGACTGGACAAAACTAAATGATGGATCGGATCAACGCCCCATACGATACCCATCTGATGTCATGGAATACTCCAACGGCCCCGAAGAAACCTATCTCGAAATCATTGGTACTGCAGGGCAAAAGATCACCCACATGGGTAAAGACTTCTACAGAACTTGTTGTCCAAATCTGACACATTTAATTTTGCGATCCCACCTCATTTCGAAAATGGAGGGGATTCGGGAATTCCGAAATCTAGAATTGTTGGAATTGTACGATAATCAGGTTGAAGATCTAGAACAGTTGGGGAATGATGATTCAGAGGAGCAGGATGCAGGGGCTACTGTTAAAACTTTGGATATGAGTTACAATTCTATTCGGGATATGGAACCAGTTCGTTTCTGTCCGAATTTGGTGGATCTCTGTAAGTCAATGTGATGACTTCATCATTGTTCTTCTTTCGTAAATTTATAATCGGTGCACGTTCACATACTCATACTTATCCAACTAACTAACTCCATATTCAATTATTCACTCGGGTAGACCTTGCCAATAACAAAATCAAAATCATATCAGGCCTCGAGCATCTGACAGCCCTGCGCAAAATAGACCTGGGAGCAAACCGCATCCGGAAAATAGAGGAAAGCCAATTCTCCAACCTGGTCAACCTCGAAGAACTCTGGCTCGGTAAAAACAAAATTGAACAAATTGAAGGGATTGGAAATCTCAAGAAACTTCGTCGTCTCGACGTACAATCCAATCGCCTGACTTGTGTTGAGAATCTGACGGGGCTGGAAAATACTCTTGAAGAACTTTATCTTGCTCATAATGGAATAGACGATGAGGGGGCGATGCATCCTACGGGTCTCGCATTGCAATTTAAAGAATTGACAACATTGGACCTATCCAGGAATAGGTTGACTTCCTGCCGACCCTTTCAGCATCTCATCACATTGAATGAATTATGGGTTTCATCCAATGAGATTGCAACCTTTGAAGATTTGGAACCTATTTCTGTGTTGGGGACTAGGGACGAGGCATGTCTTACAGAAGTTTACATGGAGCACAATCCGATTTATAATGATTTTGAATATAGAAAACGTTTGAAGGAGATTATTCCTTCTTTGGTGCAAATTGATGCCAATGTCATTGGTGCTACCGGTTATGGTAGTGCTATGCCTGCGAGTAGAAACCCGCAGGAAGTTGTCGAACAAATGAGGGTTTTGCAAGAGAAGGCTGTGCAGAGGGCGAAGGATGAAAAGGAGAAACAGCAGCATCAAGAAGTTGAATGAAAAAAGAGAAGAAAGGAAAGAACTAATTGAAGGATGGTGTGTGTGTAGTCAAAACATGTCATGGTGGAGTTTCATAAGTTTGATTCATTAGCAAAATTCACCTAGTTATAATTTACGTTTTATCCGACGTCCACGTATACTGAAGTTTTTCAACATTTGTATTATTTTAAGTGTAATACGGTTGTCAATGTGGAGGCATGAACATGCAAAACACAATTAAACATCAAATTTATCCAAATCGCCACTCCATGGAGACGAAAATGAACCATAGTCAATATCACTCGGTGTGGCTGAATAAAGAATATCCGATGTGGCCACAGCCCATTCAAGATCTTTCTCCACTTCCATTCTTAACCTGCGTCGATATCTTTTCTTTGCAATGCGACGCAATAAACCCACAGAGATGAAAACAAATGAAGCGAGAGAAAGGAAATGTGTTGGTTGGTCTTGACTTGGAATGTTCTCTTCTTGCCCCATTCTCATTTTCATCTCTAACGTATGATTCATTGCTGGAAATCTAAGTACGTGTAGGGTCGTGTTTATATTCTGCACAAGTGTCGAGGAGTGGTGATAGTGATAAAGTCTAGTCAAGTTGTGAGTTTCATTTAAAGGTAGCAGAACTATTCGTCCATGTTTCGCAGGAACATTGCTGGCATCGTGGTGCAAAGTTGAAACTGTTTGCAATATTGAAAGTATGAGCAATATTTTTGTCAGCGATTGGTGGAAGAGGTGCATTGTGTTCTGCTTATTGGAGCTGGGTTGGTTGAAATAATGATTGATTCGGGTACTGTACTGCACTGTACTGTACGTGTACTAGTCTATTTCCGCGGCAAAGCTTCTTGATTTTTGTGACCTCGTTCGTTGTGATGCATCGAAAGAAATCAATCAATTTCCATCAAAAGATG
>Ga0115005_10001495_pt1 | contig 18567 bp, 18 predicted proteins | sample ArcOceMetagenome_FD_87163 | JGI IMG/M metagenome (GOLD analysis project Ga0115005, IMG submission 87163) | Marine eukaryotic phytoplankton communities from Arctic Ocean - Arctic Ocean - Greenland ARC118M Metagenome | ecosystem: Environmental > Aquatic > Marine > Oceanic | place: Arctic Ocean... | reverse complement strand
TATAGAGGGTGCTTTTGTGGGAGTGTTTGTAAACCATGATGTTGATGAAGTGGCGTCTCTTGCTGCCTCACTAGGCCTCTTTGCCGTTCAGCTACATGGTAACGAGGATGTAACATACATCGCAGCATTAGCAGATAAACTACCTGAAAGTTGTGAAATTTGGAAAGCAGAAGGCGTACAGGCAACATCCGCAGACGCCCTTCCCGAATCAGTGGACAGACACTTAAATAATGACCTACTAAGCCGCGTACTACTTGACTGCCAAGTAGGCGACACGAAAGGTGGTACAGGTGAATCTTTCAACTGGCAACTTATTAATGATATTCAAGCCAAGCATAAGTTAGTGCTTGCTGGCGGTATAAACGCCGACAATGTGGCGAATGCAATTGCAACAGGCTGTGGCGCCATTGATGTAAATTCAGGCGTTGAAACCGCGCCAGGCACAAAAAGTGAAAGCAAGCTCGACGCACTTTTTACTATTTGCCGCCGTTACTAATTTAAAAAACAGGACAACGTAATGAACCAGTTAGACACAAAATTTGGCGAATTTGGTGGCATGTACGTGCCCGAATTACTTATTCCAGCATTGGATCAGTTGGAAAAAGCGTTCTTAGATGCCAAAGACGATCCAAGTTTTAACGAAGAGTTTTTATCACTTCTAAAAGACTATGCCGGTCGCCCTACGTCGATGACGTTAACCCGGAACCTTGTTAGCAACCCAAAAGTGAAACTTTATCTTAAGCGTGAAGATCTACTTCACGGTGGTGCCCACAAAACCAACCAGGTATTGGGTCAAGCGCTACTTACCAAGCGCATGGGTAAAAAAGAAGTTATTGCTGAAACGGGTGCTGGCCAACATGGTGTTGCAACTGCACTAGCGTGTGCCTTACTTGGTCTTAAAGCGCGCATTTACATGGGTGCAAAAGACGTAGAGCGTCAAGCGCCGAATGTTTTTCGAATGAAATTAATGGGTGCTGAGGTTATTCCCGTGAATGCCGGGTCTGGCACGCTTAAAGATGCGGTAAATGAAGCCATGCGTGACTGGTCTGCAAACTATGATACTGCACATTACCTTTTAGGTACTGCGGCAGGCCCTCACCCTTTCCCGACCATTGTTCGTGAATATCATCGTATGATTGGTGAAGAAACGCGTGCACAAATCATGGAAAAAGAGGGCCGCTTGCCTGACGCCGTAGTTGCGTGCGTTGGTGGTGGGTCAAATGCAATCGGTATGTTTGCAGACTTCATCGATGAACCTTCTGTTCGATTAGTGGGCGTTGAGCCTGCCGGAAAAGGGGTTCACACCAAAGAGCATGGCGCCACCATAGTTACGGGTACAAAAGGTATTCTTCACGGCGCTTATACCTTCATCATGCAGGACAAAGAAGGTCAAATTGAAGAGAGCTATTCCGTATCGGCGGGGCTCGACTATCCCGCTGTTGGCCCTCAGCATGCCTACCTGCACGACATTGGACGCGCTGAATATGTGGCTGCAACCGATGAAGAAGCGTTGAATGCATTCCAGCTTCTAGCGCGAAAAGAAGGGATTATTCCAGCATTAGAATCATCACATGCACTTGCACACGCGCTCAACATGGCTGACGAAGCTGACGAGGAAACGATTATTGTAGTTAACTTGTCGGGCCGTGGTGATAAAGACTTAGCGCACGTTATCAACATTTTAGGGGACGATTTATAATGGATAGATATGCACAAATGTTTGCTGGCCTTGAGGAAAAGAACCAAGGCGCATTCGTACCCTTTGTAATGGTTGGCGACCCGGACTTAGAGCAATCTGAAGCCATTATTTGTCAACTAGTAGAAAGCGGCGCAGACGCGCTAGAGCTAGGTATTCCGTATTCAGACCCGATAGCCGATGGTCCGACTATTCAAGCCTCGGCTATCCGCGCTCTTAAAGGCAAGGTTACCGTAGCAGATTGCTTAGAAGTAATTTCGCGAGTACGCGCAAAATACCCAGAAGTACCCATTGGGCTGCTTTTATACAGCAACTTGGTAATGGCACAGGGTGTTGAAAACTTTTACAGCAAAGCGCAAGCGGCAGGCGTCGACTCGATACTAGTGGCAGACGTGCCAATCCGCGAAGCTGCACCGTTTCAAAAGGCTGCTGAGGCGACAAACATCTCACAAATTTTGATTGCTCCACCGAATGCAACTGACGAAACCATGGAAAAGATTGGCGAATACTCAAAAGGTTATACCTATCTACTTGGTCGTGCTGGCGTCACAGGTGCAGAGACCGCAGCAAATATTCCAGCATCTGAACTTATCGAACGTTTGAATAAGCACAAAGCTGCTCCGGCACTGCTAGGGTTTGGTATTTCTACACCAGAGCAGGTTAAATCTGCCATTGATGCTGGCGCTGCCGGTGCAATTTCTGGCTCGGCAACAGTAAATATTATCGCGGCTAACTTGTCGGACAGTCATAAAATGCTAAGCGAACTCGGCAGCTTTGTTGAAAGCATGAAAGCTGCAACGGCCAAAGGATAAGCGCATGCTATATATGATTTGTGCCACCGATGTGGCGGAGAGTTTAGAAAAGCGCTTAGCTGCGCGACCTGCACACCTTGAACGTTTAAATGCTTTGAAAGATGCGGGACGTCTGGTTATGGCTGGGCCTTTCCCAGCTGTTGACAGCCCAGACCCGGGGCCGGCTGGATTTACAGGCTCACTTGTAGTAGCAGAGTTTGACTCGTTAGAGGATGCACAAACGTGGGCAGACGCCGACCCGTATATTGAGGCCGGTGTTTATGAAAGCGTTATAGTGAAACCGTACAAAAAAGTTTTGCCTTAGCTTTTGGCCTAGAGTTTTTGATTTTTATAAATAGCAAAAGCCCCAAAAAATCGGATAACTCCGAATTTCTGGGGCTTTTTCTTTGTAAAGTTCATTCAAGTTAGTTTTGAACTCGTTTTGAACTCGTTTTGGACAGACACTTGTTTTGAAGCGTGAATATAAATTTGTGGCCCAAGCCTGATTACTAAGCCGAATGTAAGTTAACTATGGACAGACACTTAAGTGATCTATTCAATTGAGTCAGCATCGCTATAGGTCAAACGCAAGCTGCAAGCAAGCTTACCTTTACAAATCTACTTTCTCGTGCGCCCCCATTTCCTCAGGCTTTACTGTTTTTCCGGTAAGCATTTTAAACATACCTTTGAGCGACGGATCAGCGTCCCACACTTCAGCGTCTGTAAGTTCGAAACGAAGCATCAGTAGAGAAGGGTCATCTTTACCTTGCTCGAACCACGCTTCAACTGGATTTGACCAGTATTTGTCTATTATCTCTTTACGCGACTCAACGGTAAGCGTTCCACGAATACAGGCAAATACATCATGTCCTTTAGATGCAAAATGCACCATTGCCTTTCCGCCTTTAGCTATGCGATTGTCTCTAGAGGTATAAAACCAAAATTCACCATCAGCCTCTTTATCAAGCTGGGCGTACATTGGCTCGGCATGCATATCTTCACCTATCAAACTAACCATGACTTTTGGGCTGTCTGACATTGCTTTCCACATTGTTTTCTTGATATCACTAGACATTGTTTCTCCTTAAAAGATAAAAGTAGAGGTTGATACCTGAAAAGTACTTTGGTACGAGTCAACCTAACGCATACTTCTATTCCATTTGTGAATACTCGGTAAATAGATTCACGCACATGTCATGCCAATGCTCTAAGCCTCGATCGCTATTTTGTAGAGCTTCGAACTTTCGTAACTGGCAAACTGGTTACCTCCCCGCATTAACACGCTCCTTCTAAGCCTGTACACATTTAATGATTACCGCTCAAACTACTGCAATCTGGAGCCAGTCCAATTTTGATGCACCTACTGTAGGAATAGAGTTGCGATTAGTCTTCCGATAACCACTATGGACAGACACTTTTTTGCAATACGTGAGTAAAATTTACTCTGTGTTCTTGGAGGAAAAGGTCAATAGCCACGGTCTGCGTAATTATGGACAGACACTTACTTCGTTGATCTGAAGGGTTGTTGTTAAAATCGTGGGCAGACACTCTTATTGCATTCGTTTGAAGATTGTTTTGAAAGTGCTCATACTTTCATTGTCAATTAAGTGCGTGTCTTAAACTTTCACTGCTTGAATGTCTGTCCAAAGTTCTCGAAAAGAAATTTGTTACCTCCATCCTTTTTTAAGTGTCTGTCCGTTTTTTCTTGCGTTTTTTCTTGCGTCTTTTCTTGGTGCGTAAGTAACTGATGCGTTATATACAGTTTTTGCTTGGCAAGGTAGACTTGACCTAATTCAGAATAGATTCAGTTTACCAAGTTATACTTATCTGTAGTTTGGCCTGAGTAGGACAATTATTGTGAGGGTGTATGACATTATCGCTTCGAATTTTGGTGTTTTGTGCAGCGTTAGCACTGTCAAGCATTGCCCCTGCTATGGCGTTACAAAGTTCAGGCGGTGATATCTCTAAAAGTGAGGCCGCGGAGCGTGCACGTATAGCAGCAGATGGTCGTGTTTTAAAAGTTGAACAAACCTCGCAGAACTACCGGGTTAAAGTTTTGAAGAAGTCTGGTCGCGTTGTCTCAGTCGAAGTCGACAAACGCTCAGGTAAGGTCAAACAAAGTAAAGGTAAGGATTAATATGCGTATTCTCGTAGCTGAAGATGATAGCCGACTATTGACCCAACTTGACGCTTTATTGCAGCAAAACGGTTATAGCGTTGACTTGGCAGATAATGGTGAACACGCGCTATTTCTTATAAAAGAATATAGCTATGACCTTGCCATTGTTGATATAGGAATGCCAAAGCTTGACGGGTTTGAGGTTATCAAAAAAGCGCGTCAAGCCGACATTTCATGCCCTATTCTAATATTAACTGCAAGAGATCGGTGGCAGGAGAAAGTTGAAGGTTTGGATGCAGGTGCCGACGACTACCTCACCAAGCCATTTCATAATGAAGAATTACTGGCCAGAGCCAAGGCGTTAATCAGGCGGGCCTCAGGACAAGCCAACCCGACGATACAATTTGGTCCTATTGCTTTAGATACAGTAAGTGAAGAGCTATCGCTAAATGGGCAAGCACTGGACTTAACAGCATACGAGTATAAAGTGATGGAATACTTGATGCTAAACCCCAATAAAGTTATTTCAAAAACTGAACTTACTGAACACATCTACGATCAAGACTTTGACCTAGACAGTAACGTGATTGAAGTGTTTATCGGTAGGTTGCGTAAAAAGCTCGATCCTTCGGGCGATTTGAAGCCGATTGAAACCCTAAGAGGTAGGGGCTATCGGATAAATAAAAATTTATGAGACAATTGTCACTTCGCCTGCGAAGCATCTTTTTCGCGGTTGTTATTTTGGCATTCTTTGCGCCATTCACTGTTATCATTCTTGACGAGGCCTACACTGAAAGCCTGACACAAGCCAAAATGAGCGAACTTAGATTAATGAATTTAGGTTTGCTTTCTGCATTTGAATTGGATGGTGACCAACCTTACATGCCTGAAATCCTTTACGAGGAACAATTAAATCTACCAGGTTCAGGATACCTCGGAGTTATCGTATTTCGAGACGAAGTCATCTGGCAGTCAGCTTCTGCCCTCGAATACACCTTTTCATCACCAGAAATAGAGGTCGCGGTTGGAAACGAGCTATTTTTGGAGTCATTCACGCCAGCATTTAAAGAAAACGCTTCGTACTTTGTCTACGCTTTTACCGCAGAATTTGCTTCTAGCAGAGACTTTGAGCCAGTGCGATTTTATATCTTTAATGACAAGGCCCTTTTCGAAAGCGAGCGTCGTACTTTTATAAATACCACGTGGCAGTGGATATTCACACTCTGCTTCGTGCTTCTCGTTTTTATTATTGTTGGTGTAAGCGTAGTACTGCTGCCTGTAAGAAAGCTAATTGCTGAAATATCTCAAACAGCCAATGGTGTTAAACCACAGCTAAATTCACGCTATCCTGTGGAGTTTGACTCATTGAAACAATCTATCAATGGTCTACTTCAAAGTGAAGCGGCACAAAGAGCGAGGTATAAGAATAGCTTGGGTGATTTGGCTCATAGTTTAAAAACCCCGCTGGCTGTGGCCTCTGGCAACCCAGAGCTTCCGGCTGAAGTAGATGAAGCGTTAAAACAGATTGACCAAATAATCAAGCGACAACTCAAAAGAGCCAGTGCAGGAAAGTCTGGCTGGCAAAAAGCCGTTCCGATTACACCTCTTCTACACAAACTTGCCAGTGCTATGGATAAAGTCTATCAAGAAAAAGTACTTAACATTGAGTTTGACGTTGACGAAAACATTGCATTTAAAGGAGACGAAACCGATCTCATGGAGCTTTGTGGCAATCTTCTAGATAACGCATGTAAAGCAGCGAAACGAAATGTCATAGTCTACGGCGAGATAAATGAAAAGTGGCTTATTTTAAAAGTGGATGATGACGGGCCAGGGATCCCCGACGATAAAAAAGCATTTCTTTTAGAGCGAGGAGCACGCTTAGACACGTACGCTGAAGGACATGGTATCGGTATGGCGCTAGCTGCCGATTTAGTTTCTATTTACGAAGGAAGAATGCACATAGAGGATAGTACTCTCGGTGGCGCAAGCATCATTATTGAATTCCCAAACCACGGTTAACATCGAACTAAGATGTCTCGTGCATAAATTTCTTTGGTTTGAGGCGTTATTCGATCGAAAAGAATTAGGGACAGACACTTAGTCTCATGAGATGTGTCTGTCCAACCTAATCAATTCAACAAATGCTGTGGCTGTCCATTTTAGGCAAACTTATCAATGTTCCCTAAATTGATGTTTAAATTACTTCCACATCAGCGCAAAAGAAAAGAAGTGTCTGTCCATTATTCACTATTCACCGCAAACACCGTGTTTATGATGAGGCTTTTTGGCCTTCACTCGACAGTAGTACAGCCAACCACTTACTCTCTTCTCGTGACTCAAGAGCGATTTTCACAACCATTGTCAACGGGACTGATAAAAGCATACCAACCGTTCCTAATAGCCATCCCCAAAAAATAAGCGAGAGAAATACGACAAGAGTCGACAACCCCATGCCTTTGCCCATTAACTTTGGCTCTACCATATTTCCCATAATAGTATTAACTAGCACAAAGCCTAATGCAGCGAACCCTGCCGACGCAGGCCCTAATTGAACAAAGGCGATGAGTACTGCTGGAACTGCGGCAATGATTGAGCCTATGTTAGGGATAAAGTTCAGCATGAAGGCTAATACAGCCCATAGCATAAAATGGTCTACGCCCATTACGTATAACCACGTACCTATAATTAACCCTGTCCCAAGGCTTACCACTGTTTTTATTGCTAGATAACTATTTACAGACCTAATGAACTTATCAATATGCTGCAACTTCATGCCAGGGTCAGCTAGGGCAATATGCAAACGACGAGGTATGCTATCTGCTTCAAAAAGCATAAATATCACGGTAAGCAGTATCAAAAATAGGTTTGAGAGCACGCCCCCCATACCACTTATAAAGTTTGTTGCGACTGACATGGCCGTTGCAGGGTCCAGATGAGAAGCAATGAGCTCTCTATTGATATGAATATTGAATTCAGCGAGCTTGGCGACCACCCATGCAAATTCAGAATCGAGCTTGCTTCTGTATTCGGGAAGGTTCTCGCGAAATTCAGTCATTGACTGCCCTACTAGGCCAGCCAAAAGAAAACCAAATACCACTATGAGCAGTATAACAAAGGTAATCGAGAGCCATTTCGGCACGCCAAATTTAGAGGTCCAGCGAATTATTGGACTACAAGCTATGGCAATAAAAATAGATAAAAAGAAAGGCACCATAATTGTACTAGCGGCTTTTACGCCTGCCATTACAACCACTAAGCATGCTAAAACGATAAGAATCTTTGCTGTTGGCGAGCGTAGTTCCATTGACATATTGTGCTACATTCCTGACTGAAACGACTACACTTTACAATGACTTATAGACAACTACAAACAAGAGACTCCAATGAATTTTAATCTTGCCACTATAAAAATTAAAAACCTAAGACTACGTACTTACATTGGCATCAATGAAGATGAGATCAAAAACAAACAAGACGTTGTTGTTAATGTAAAAATTGACTACGACGCCGAAAAAGCTACCAATACCGACGATATGTCCGATGCTTTAAACTATAAGACCATTACAAAGGCAATTATTAAGCTAGTTGAGGACAATCGATTTTCACTTTTAGAAAAATTAACAGCTGATGTGTTAAGTATCGCGGCTGAGCATTCATCAGTGCGTCACGCAGAGGTGGAAGTTGATAAACCCCATGCATTGAGGTTTTCTGACTCAGTTTCTTTAACGCTTTCATGCAATAAATCTGAATAGACTTATTCTCTAAGGAGCGTGTGTTGAACATATTAATGACTGGCGGCACCGGACTAATTGGCAGTGAGTTTATTCGACAATTTTCGCATGAACATACATTTACTGTCGTTTCCCGAAATATTTCTAAAGCAAAAGAGTTACTGGGGAACGGCGTTGAGTATGTGGAAAGTGTTGCCGCTGTTCAAAACTTCGATACGTTTGATGCAGTAATAAATTTAGCGGGTGAACCGATTGCTGATAAACGATGGACAGACACGCAAAAAAAGAAAATTTGCGACAGCCGCTGGAACATAACTGCTGAATTGGTTTCAAAAATTAACGACAGCACTTCCCCTCCTGAAGTCTTTATATCGGGCTCAGCTATCGGCTTTTACGGAAACCAAGGAGATAGGGTTGTTTCTGAGGATACGCCTCCTCACAACGAATTCACTCATGAGTTGTGTGCGAAATGGGAGGCAATAGCTAACAGCGTTGTTCAAGAAAACACGCGTGTAGTGACACTTAGAACAGGGGTTGTTTTAACCGAAAAGGGAGGAGCGTTAGACAAAATGGCTTTGCCTTTCAAGTTAGGTACAGGCGGAACATTAGGCTCTGGCAAACAGTATTTAGCTTGGATCCACCTGCAGGACATGGTTCAAGGAATTTCATTCTTACTTAATAACAGTTCATGCAGAGGAGCTTTTAACCTGGCCGCTCCAGTTCCTGTGACGAATAAAGAATTTTCAAAGTCACTTGCAAAAGCACTAAAGCGGCCTTGTCTATTCAACGTGCCTAGCTTTGTGATGAAAATAGCCATGGGAGAATCGTCAACAATGATTTTGGAAGGCCAGCGAGTTATCCCTGAAAAACTAGTTGCTGCAGGATACAAGTTTACATTCCCTTCTCTAACAGAGGCGTTAAGCGACATTTATTAGTGCTACACCGCGCTAATCCAGTAATAGTTCTCTCATTATGGACAGACACTTCATTGTAACAAAGTGTCTGTCCAATTTGCTTCTCCGATATTCTCCTAGTCTAGCTCTACCGCTAACGCCAGCTATCCTTCCCAAAGAGGTTTTTCAACTTTTATTATAAAACCGAACGGCTCTCGGAAATCACGATAAGACTATTGACAGGGAAACTATGGACAGACACTTACCCCTGGTCATTTTAAAACGACAGAACTTTTGGAGCAGCTGACAAAAGATAACAATGGACAGACACCCATGGATTTAAAGTGTCTGTCCACAATATTTATTTTCTTAAACCATATTACGAAGCATTTGACTGGTATTTAATTTCAGTAACCTCCAGCACCCCACGGCACCTAAAATACCAACCACTACAGCACCTACCGCCGGTGCTATAACCCAATATTCAGGGTGAAGACTAGCTTGCATCTGGAATACTGAGGTTTGAAGTAGGTATAGACTCAACTCATTCGCCAAGGCTGCCATAAAGCCAGCAACCACACCAATGATCACGAATTCGAAGATGACGCTTTTACGAATTAGTCTGCCCTTCGCGCCAAGAGTCCGTAATATCGCAATTTCCTGACTTCGCTCATCCATACTTGCCTGAACCTGAGCAATTAAAACCAAGCTTCCCGCAAGTAAAACGAGTACCAGAATAAACTCAACGGCCACAGAGACTTGGTCAACAATCTCTCTCAATTGGTTTATCCGCGCATCAACATCAAACATAGTGATTGACGCAAAAGGCTTCAGAAGATTAGTCAATTCAGCTTTTCTTTCAGTGGGTAAATAGAAACTAGTGATATAAGTTGGACTGAATGCCGCCATTGCATCCGGATGTATTACAAAAAAGAAGTTTGGCTGCATAGTTTGCCAATTAACCTTACGCAAGCTCGTTACCTTCGTTTCAACTATCTCGCTCCCTACGTTAAACGTAAGCCTGTCGCCCATCTGAATATTCAAACGTTCCGCAACGCCCTCTTCAACAGAGACGGGAAACAAGCCGTCGGCAAACGTCTCATCGCTATCGCCATGCCATTCACCTTCTAAAACTTCGTTTTCTTTTTGCAGCGTATTGCTCCAGGTAAGGTTTGCTTCTCGACCTAGTCCTCTACGCCCTTCTCTGTTAGGCTCATCCTCTTTAGATACGTCGGTATTGACTCCTTCTCCGTTAACGGAAACGAAACGCCCTCTTATAACTGGATAAAATTCCTCTATCTTCACTCCGTTATCAGAAAAGTGTCTGTCCAGTTTTGGTTGGATATCAGGTGTGATATTGATCAAAAAGTAATTAGGTGTCCCCTCTGGCAACTGTGAACGCCATTGCGAAACCATGTCATTTCGCATCACCAAGACCACGAGTAGCAACATGATTGTGACCGAGAAACTGATGAGTTGAACACTGTTATCCATAGCGCGACGCTTGATTCGGGCCCAAGCTAATTGCCATGGCCCCATTTTTCCGCTGCCAAGTTTCCGTCCCACCGCTATTAATCCAAACGTAGCACCGAGCAAACCAAGCACCAACGCAGAGCCAGATACAAACAAAATTGCGCTGATTTTTAGATCCTGACTATACATCCACATTAGCGTAAATATAGCGCCACCTGATGCAGCAAACTGAATACCTCTTGAGCGTAAATTGGTAGAAATATCCTTACGTAACACGCGAAGCGGAGGCACCGAAAATAGCTGTAGCAGTGGGTACAAGGAAAACAAGAGAGCGCAAGTAGCCCCCGTTGCAACAGCAATTACTAGTGGCCGCCAGTGCCAAACGTCAAGAGAAACATCAACTTTGTCTGCTACAAGTGAAACCACGATTTGCTGACCTATAAATCCAATCACCAAACCAATTAAAATCCCAAGAGCCGTAATCAATAAAATTTGATACAGATAAATTTTGCGAATAGTTGCACTCGTTGCGCCAAGTGTTTTCATTATTGCTACGGGGTCAAAGTGACGTTGTGCATAACGCTGGGCAGCAACGGCTATTGACACCGCAGCCAAAACGATTGCCAGTAGACTGGCTAAAAGGAAGTAACGCTCAGCACTTGCCACTGAACGACCTATCGCTGATTCATCGTCTTCAACCGTGCGCCATGAATGCAGGTCATCATTTAACTTCGGTAACAGCCAGCTGTTAAAATTACTAATATCACTCGCGTCACCAGCAAAAAATCCTACGTAACGCGCCCTACTTCCCGGCCCTGTAACCGCTGTTTTTTCTAAATCTGCAAGGTTTATGAGTGCAATAGGATCAGTATTGAATACACTGAAGCCTGCATCAGGAATGTCCACCAGCACCCTAGTAACAGTAAAGTTTCCGTCTCCAATTTCGATGCGGTCACCGATAGATAAGCCGAGACTTTGAAATAGCCGGGATTGAACCCAAGCCTCTCCGCTTTGCGGCAATTCTGAAGTGTCGCGTTTCTCGCCAAAAGGCTCATCAGTAATATTTACCGTTCCCTTCAATGGGTACGTGCTATTAACTGCTCGCAAGTCCACTAGCGACATTGCATCGCCGTTGAACACCATCGAGCGAGTTGATACCTGTTTCGCTGTCGATAAACCTTCTTGTTGCGCCTTGAGAAACCATTCCTCATCGAGCGGTTCATCTGATCGAAGTTGAGCGTCAGCCGCGATAAATGCCGCTGAGCGAGATTTGAGCGCATCCTGCAGTCGTTCACTAAAAAGTGATAGAGATAAAACAGCAGCTACCGATAATACAATGGCCAACAAGATGATAGTAAGTTCACCCCGTCTAGCCTCATGTTTAAAAAGCCTCCAGGCCAAGCTGAAAGACGTCGACATTTACACCGCCTCTTTCTTGTTCGCAATTTTACTTTGCGTTGTTTCTACAAGTTCGCCTGCATTCATGGTTAACTGTCTATCGCAGTGTTCAGCAAGTTCATTATCATGAGTGACCAATACTAGTGTGGTCCCCTTTTCTCTATTCATTTGGAAGAGCAACGCCTCTATTTTCTCACTGTTTTTAGCATCTAAATTTCCTGTAGGTTCATCAGCGAAAAGGATTTTCGGCGAGGTGATAAAAGCACGAGCAATCGCGACCCTTTGTTGCTCCCCACCTGATAATTGATTTGGAAAGTGATGGGCACGATGTTTAAGCCCAACCTGCTCTAAAATATCAATGGCAAGAGCTTTGGGGTTGTCAAGCCCAGCAATTTCCGCTGGCAACATCACATTCTCTAGCGCAGTAAGACTTTGAACCAGCATAAAGCTTTGAAAAATAAATCCTACTTTATTCCCCCTAAGTACCGCTCGTTCTTCTTCATCCATATTATGAAGCGCTTCGTTATCTAGGAAGATTTCTCCCTCTGAAACTTGATCTAGCCCGGCTAACAACCCCAACAAGGTTGATTTTCCAGAACCTGACGCACCGATAACGGCAACTGACTCACCTGACTTGACTTCAAAAGAAATTGGGCGAAGGATCTGCAACGAACCTTCACTCGTATTTACTACTTTAGTTACTGAATTAGCTTTTATCATAAGGGGTCATCAATTCGTGTTAGTTAAGTTTCGTAATTTGTTCGTTTTTTTACTTATTCTTTTAATACCTTGCCACGCGTTATCAGATCAAGCTGAGCAGGACGATTCAGGTGAAAATGCGGTATTACTCATCTTAGGTGACAGCTTATCCGCAGCATATGGCTTACAGCAACATGAGGGATGGGTCAGTTTGTTACAAAACATGTGGCATGACGATGAGATTAAGATTGATATCGTAAACGCTGCGGTAAGTGGTGAAACGACTGATGGTGGATTGGCGCGTCTTCCTCGCTTGTTAAATCAGCATAATCCTTCCCACGTTCTAATCGAATTAGGTGGAAACGATGGTCTTCAGGGTCACAACATCGTCAAAATAAAAAACAATCTAAATGCGTTAGTTGAAGTTGCTAAAGAAAGCAACGCAACCGTTTATCTTCAAGAAATGCAGATCCCCTCAAACTATGGTGGTCGATACACGAAAATGTTTACAGAGAATTACGAAAAGGTTGCTAGTGAAAACAACGTTGAGAAAATACCATTTTTTCTTCAAGAGATAGCTTTGGATAAAGACTTAATGCAAAACGATGGTATTCATCCAAATGCAAGTGCTCAGCCCTTAATAGCAACATTTATGGACAGACACTTAAGAAGTTTAATACTTGATGGTCAATAATTGTGCTACCCTATGAACTAAGAAATCAACTCATGAGGTTTGGTTATGGACGTATCTTCAGTCAATTCAACGCCAGTTTCGACAATTCTGGAGTCTAGCCAACAAACTCCACAGCAGAACGCAACTAGAAACGAACAAGAAACTCCCACAACGCAGCGGGAAAACACCCAGCAAACGGCAACTACACCCGACAGTCGCGTGGGGTCTAGAATTAACGTTGTCGTTTGACCGCTAAATCCTGTTAAATAAAGAGCTGAGCTCACCCGAAGCGAATCTGAGGGGCAGGCCTTGCTCTTATCGATATTTTTTAATTGGACACACACTCAATTCGAAGAGACCACACATCTAGGTTTGCAACAAGTGTCTGTCCAATGTTTTAATTTAAGCCTAACAATTTTTATTTTCCCTTATCCTTTCTCAAAAAGTTTCGTAGGTAATACCGTTCGATTTGCACCGCTTATTTAAAACTGTCCCAAAGACCACTTAAATTTCATTTCTTACATTTCATAATGCAAGTAAATAACTTTGGGATACGGATATGCCTTTACCTAGATATAAACAAATTAATACTGATGTTACGCCTTTTTATCACTGCATCTCTCGCTGTGTGAGGCAATCCTATCTTTGCGGACGAGACTCTCGTACGGGTATCAGTTACGAACACAGAAGAAAGTGGATACAAGAGAGACTGCATAATCTCTCACAGGCTTTCGCTATAGATTTATGTGCCTATGCGGTTATGCACAATCATGTGCACTTAGTCCTCCACGTAGCGAAAGGGAGAGCCGATAAATGGTCGATGGAGGAAGTTCTGTTGCGCTGGAGGATGTTTTATAAATGTCCTCCCTTAGTACAGCGATATTTCAATGAAATCGATTCGATAAAACCTGATGAAATGCTTGAGTTAAAATCGCTTTCAGTAATCTACAGAGAACGTTTGCAAAGCATCAGTTGGTTCATGCGAATGTTAAATGAATATATAGCCAGAAAAGCAAACAAGGAAGATAGCTGTAAGGGATATTTCTGGGAAAGACGCTTTAGATCCCAAGCAATACTTGATGAAAAAGCATTGGCCAGCGTTATGGCTTACGTAGATTTAAACCCTATACGCGCTAACATAGCCAATACACTCAATAGTTCTCACTTTACAAGTATCCAATATCGATTGAATGCACAACGTTCAAACAAAGTGCCAAAGTTCCTAATGCCTTTTAATGATAAACGCATAGATGGAAAAGTAGCGTTACCTTTCGACTTTCCAGACTACCTTCAGCTTCTCAACAACACGTTAAAGCAGGAGAATTCGAAAATTAAACAAAATCTCCCCCAGTTTCCAAGCCGACTACTTACAAAAATCGGCATGACGAGAGAGAATTGGCGAATGGTAACGAGCAATTTCGAAACACTTTTCACTGGCCCAGTCGGATGCCCTGAGCTTATGGATAATTTTGCCAATTGCTGCGAAAGAGGATGTCGACCGAACGTATCGAACGCTCAAAAGTATTTATCTTGAATTAATGCGACGATCTAAACCTATATATCGGCTTGACGGGCTAATACATCCACAATATCTTGAGATTTTGTCAGGCGCCTAATGTCATTGAATAAGACGTCTGCTTCTGGATATTGTCTTTTTAAATAGCCGCACCACTGCTTTATACGATTGGGGTAATATTTTCCCTTATCGCCGAATATTTCATAACCTGAGTATTGTATTAGCAAAGCTGCTAGCTCTGCCCATGGCATAGGTGCTTTATCACCTTTAATGCAGAGCGCTAGATTCGGCATAGCCAAAGCACCTCGACCTATCATAAGGTTAGTGCACCCAGATTCGTCTTGGCATCGTTTCGCATCTGCTGAATTCCATATTTCACCGTTTGCCACGAGCGGAATATCAGTGTGCTGTTTAATTTTTGCAATCCAATCCCAGTAAGCAGGTGGTTTGTAGCCTTCTGTTTTTGTTCTTGCATGCACTACTAGTTCAGAAGCTCCAGCTTCCGTGATTGCTACAGCATTATCGATAGCTAACGACTTATCTTCAAAACCTAGCCTGATTTTAGCCGATACAGGAATATCTGAAGGAACAGCATCCCTTACTGCTTTCACGATGTCGTAAAGTGTTTGAGTTTCTTTGAGTAAAACGGCGCCGCCCTTGCTTTTATTTACTGTTTTAGCTGGGCAACCAAAATTAAGATCAACGCCAGGAGAGCCAAGTTCTACTGCTGTTTGGGCATTTTCAGCAAGCCATTCTGGGTGCTGACCTAATAACTGAACTCTTACAGGAATTCCAGATGGCGTTTTTCCACCATTGTAAAGTTCGGGACAAAGTCTATAAAAGGTTTTTTTAGGCAGCTTTTGGTCAACGACCCTAACGAACTCAGTAACACATTGGTCGAAGCCACCTACGCGAGTCAGCATATCTCTCATCAAGTGATCTACAACGCCCTCCATGGGGGCAAGCATTACTTTCATTATGTATTTCTCGAACTGCTAAAACAGAAAATTGGCGCGGGAGTGTATCAAAAAGCGACAATGCCAGCTAGGCTTTGGTGTTTTGTTTCGCAACTTATATGACTGTCCGGTTATTGCGCGGGCTAACCGCCATTTCTGAACTGAACATATGAGGTGGCTGTTTAATCTCTATTGAAATAAGCTGCGCCAATCAATCTTGAGTGGCTGTCCAACGGTCAATATTAAGTGTCTGTCTGATTATCCACTTACGCCATGAAACTGAAGACAATTTTGCATTTAGTCAAAAACGGTAGTCAACTCGGCACAGCCTTTTCTAAAATCGCCAGCCGAGCGAATACAGCCTGCTTTTGATTTTCATTGTATGTCCGCCAGTTTGTGATTTCTTCAATAGTGCGTTTACAGCCAGCACAAATATCGTCATCAGTTAGTTTGCAGAGAGCTTTACATGGAGATTCTAAATTCATAATACATTGGTTCTATCAAAATCATCTTTTTTACTGTTTGACCGAGTAGCCTCAATAACCGCTAGCGTATTGGCTGAGAGCTCTTTGTTGGACCACAAACAAACGTGACAACCAAAACGAGAATCGAGATACGACGTAAATTCAGTGTCTGTCCCACATTCATGTCTCACTAAATTTTGCTTTTTACCGTCGTAAATAACCGCTGAATACGTAAACACAAAGAGCCTCCTAAAAAAGAGGCTCAAATATACATCTAGACGTCTAAACGTTCAAGCGGCTAAATTAAATAATCGAGTGCTGCACAAATGGCACTTACCTGGGCGTCATTACAGTTTTCAGGTGTTGCATTATCACTATCAGGATAAACTTCTGTCGTTGTTACATACAGGGCATCTGTCATGCCCCCGCAAAGGTACAACGCCTTCTTGTCATAGCAAATTACACCTTCACTCACCACATCTGCACCTATAATCTTTCCGTTATCATCTGCTGGTGCGATATGTGTTACTTTTCTCACAGCATCAATCACAGCTTTTTGGAACTCTATTTGTGGACTTGGAGTGTTAGCAACCGTATAGAAACCATCTGGAATGTTCCAGTTGTCATGGGTTACCCCATCCCTCGCAGCCAATGCTGGTCTAAACTCGCTGTTATCCGTGTCTGTCGTTTCATGTAAATCAATATGAAGCGATAGAGATAACGCTAAATCAGATGCTAATTGCATAAGTTGAGCAGACTCTGGTGCAGGAGAGTCACTGTAAAACGAGCGATTTGGATCCAATGCTAACGGATTCCATCTGTTTATTGTTTCATATCCCCAAGGACTCACACATGGTACAACTATAATGTTTACTTGATCTGCATACTTTGACAGCTTAGTTTCAATAAACTGAAGTGCGCCTTGCACACCACTTGTTTCATAGCCGTGCACACCGCCTGTAACAAGCGCAGATGGCTTTTTAGCGTCAATATTCTTGGGGATTACAGCATATAGTGGATAGCGCGCAGTATCGTAAGGCAGCGCGCCATACTGCTTTAACTCAAACCCTTCAGGGATAATATTAAAAAGTTTATTAAGTACTTCTTCTTGATAGCTTCTTTTCACAGCCTGCTGTGCTTTCCATTGGGCTTTTTCTTCTTCGCCCCATGGCTCACCCGGAGTTCCAATTGTATAATTCTGCATATAGCACCTCTTTAGTAATTTAGAGATCATATCAGTTAGACGAGCGTGAGTATCTATCCCACTAAAGATTCATAAATGTTTATGACATGAGATCTTTACGCATCAAATATTAGTAATAGTTTTCGATTAAACGTGTTGACCATTCCTTGATAAGAATTTCCAAATTCTACAAAAGAGGTTGGTGTAAACATTGGCTTGGTGGCTTAGGAAAGGAAAGACGAGTGTCTGTCCATTGCGTTTTCCAAATTCTACAAAAGAGGTTGTTGTAAACATTGGCTTGGTGGCTTAGGAAAGGAAAGACGAGTGTCTGTCCATAAAATATTGCTTCTTGGCAAAAAGGAATAAATGTCTGTCCATTGCGTTTTAGAGGACAGAAACAAAAAAACCAGCCAAAAGGCTGGTTTTTTGATATGGCGTCCCCTAGGGGATTCGAACCCCTGTTACCGCCGTGAAAGGGCGGTGTCCTAGGCCTCTAGACGAAGGGGACAGAAATTTTGCTAGTGAAGCGAAGCTTCACTAAATTTCTGTAAGGCGAGATGAGCTCTGCTAATCGAGCGACCTTGTCCTTACTGAAATTTCCGTCCGGAGCTAAATACTCCAGCCTATTTCACAGTTTTATTCGACTGTGACGCGATAAAATGGCGTCCCCTAGGGGATTCGAACCCCTGTTACCGCCGTGAAAGGGCGGTGTCCTAGGCCTCTAGACGAAGGGGACTGAAAATTTTACTTCGAAAGATTTACTTTCGATAATTTTAGTAAAGTGGAGTTAGCTAAATGGCTTTTCTCTACCAAAATTTTCAGTCAGAAGTTGAAAAACAACTCCAGCCTATTTCACAGTTTTAATCGACTGTGACGCGATAAAATGGCGTCCCCTAGGGGATTCGAACCCCTGTTACCGCCGTGAAAGGGCGGTGTCCTAGGCCTCTAGACGAAGGGGACAGAAATTTTGCT
>Ga0115005_10001492_pt1 | contig 18569 bp, 15 predicted proteins | sample ArcOceMetagenome_FD_87163 | JGI IMG/M metagenome (GOLD analysis project Ga0115005, IMG submission 87163) | Marine eukaryotic phytoplankton communities from Arctic Ocean - Arctic Ocean - Greenland ARC118M Metagenome | ecosystem: Environmental > Aquatic > Marine > Oceanic | place: Arctic Ocean... | reverse complement strand
GTTTGTATGGTATGGTACTACATACAGTCTGTTCCTCTTTTGTGGATTGTGGAGATCGTTTGGTGCCGAGAAATTTTATTGGAATTGTTGGTTTCAGTTTTATGATATCTAAATTTCCAAAATTAGCATAACCAGGTATTCGAATATGGTTAGGTGATTCTACTCATAAAAATGTCGGGTGGTATTTTCAGCGGGACTAACGTATTTTCAGTTTTCGCCCTCCAATTGGGGATTCTTCCCTCCTCCTCAAAGTGGTACAGTAGCTAGCAGCTAGCATACTAAGGACTTCTAGTCACAGCATTCCTTATTCCAATTTGAAATTTCAATGGCCACATTTCTTGTGGCACATACATTACTTCAAACCGAGGTCCGCCAAGCGAGGTTCTTGTTCATTTCTAGGTCAGTCGCGTGTGAAAGAAAAGGATATTTTATTTTGAATTTGGTCGACACATAAATCTGTACGTCTCAGCACTTCTTCATCACATGAATAAGCAGAATAGGAATCCAACTTTCAAGGATAAGGATATTGCACAGCATGTTAGAAGGAAAAGAAGCTGCGAAAGATTGACAGAAGAGCACGAGTGGGTCAGTATAGACTGCAAATTGAATCATTTTTTGTATAACCGGTCCTTCAAGCCTCACTCAGAATATGATCTGAGGCTTGGTCGAAACGATATATTTCGATTGCTGTCTTTGCCAAATAAACTTCAGCGTGCTTTTGGGCATATCAATACATTACAGGAATTCAGAGCCTACCTGTTACTTTTCAAATTTTATATTGTGCAAAATAAGCATGATTGGCAAGAAGAAGACACTTCTCAATGTTGCATTGATGTTGAAAATAAACAATTGGACATCAATTTAGTTGGTAGACGACTTGCATCTTTGCATGATATACGGTTATTTCTTCAAGATAAAGTTGGCATTGCCGATCTCAATTGGTGCGAATCCGAAAGCTCAAGATATCCTCCCATAACATTTAATACTAGGGAGGAAGCCAGCATTTCATCACTAAGGGATCTAGATTCCGTTGATCCAAAAGTTCACCCGCGCACATTTTTGGTGCTTCATGATCTTGAAAACCTTACAGATGGTGTTTCATTCAGAGCCGAAACTTTCAAAACTTACTGTCATAAAATCAGTCTCGAAAATTGTTGGGGGGCGAAACGCCTGAAAAAAATCACGATAAGCATCATATTTCAAGGTACGTTTATTGGAAAGGATTATATTCCTGGGAAACTGTCTGCACGTCTCGCCAAGACCAGCGATGAAGTGGGATACGAGGATATCGGAACTGCTTTGCCCTCTCTCCAGATATTAAATACATTCAAAAATCTTGGACGGCTGGTAATTGAATACGAACCTAAAAATGTTTTCGAAGAAGGGACATATGCCCTATACGTTTCTGCCTTTTCGGAATACACCTACAATATCTCGATTTCAGGAAAGATTATGTACGACACAGAGGCATTTTTAACGAATGAGTTACACTCATTCGTCGTCAAAAGAAACAAGGCTCGAGAATTAATTTGTACATTGGACGAAATAATGCTTGATATGAGGATCCATGAGAAGGAGGTCGCACTTATCAAAGAATTGTGGTCGCGAACGAAACAGTCAACAAAAGAGATAGAAAGAAATTTAGAAGCAGAAGAATTTCAAATGGACCATGATGATACGTTAAAGTATGAATCGCAAACAATTGTTATTGAGGTATGTACGAAGTTTGAGAATCCCTTGAGTGAACTGATTTGGAATTATAATTCTTACTTTAGCAATAAACATAGGAACTTGAACGGAAACTAATCCTGCAATGCAATAGGCTCTCATCACAAGAACGCGTGCAAGACAACGTAAGAAATGAAATGACGTTTCTAGAGGAAGAGAAGCGTCGGGTTACCCATGAGCTTCTACAACAAGAAGTTGAAAACGATGACATGAAAATTGGATTGCAATCCTGTTTAAGTCTTTCCAGGCATAATTTGCTTGAAAATATTACTAGGAAAATTATAAAGCTAGACTCATACCAGACTGGTCCAAGAAGAGCAAATCACCTGTTTTCTTCGGAGCCCGGAACTTGTTCTTATATCGACCGCTCCCGTGCCCTTTTGAGGGAAATTGACAGAGTACGTCTGGAGGAAAAACCTTTGGTGGCTAGCATAATGCTTCATTCGATGCCTCAACTATTCCCCAAAGGTGTCCTAATTGAAGAACTAGAGAGACTCTTGGACTGTATGGCGAGTAAAATGATTCGAAAACAGGGAGAAACTGAAGCATCAATCTTAAAAACTAAGGAGGGCATCAACGACGTCCAATCATTGACGTATACATTGGATACGGAAGATGTCGAAGAGAAAACACCCGTTGAATGCTCAACATCAAATGATGGTCCCATACAATCACAGATAGGAAACTATTGCATAGCTTGTGACTCAAATTCTTGCATCTGGGCAAGTACCATTGATTACGAAAGTGCCCTCATTAGAAGGGAAGAACTGACTCATCTCATTGTCGAGACAAAACGGCAGAACTCAAAAAGGTTTTCGTCAAAAAATGGATCAAAACATGAGGACGATTCTTTTCGACAGGCAGCCCTAGAGGCACAATACATCGATGATAAATGTAAACTACATTGTGTAGACATGGAATTGCACAACGCAATTCTAAAGAGAAGTCAAAAGTACACTATCACTCGGGCACTACACAACTATGATAGTATGATGTTTACTGAGGATGCGATCTACGCATTGGAGAGGGAACATAATCGCCTTGTCGCAAAAATATCTGCATTAGAAGTCATTGATGACGTCTTAGAATGGTGAGTCTCTGTAATTCAAAAGCGACATGTTCGACATTTTTTCTCATATCGTATATTGATCGATACATCTTTGTACCAGGATGGATAGAGGATGGTATTTCGGGCCTCCTGCAACAGCAGCCGAGTCTATCACCAACCAACACGTTTCTAGACGACTCACACAAGACCAAATAATTCAAACAATTCATCGTCAAAGTACACGGGATGGCGGCGAAAAGAAAGTTGCAGAAAGACGCATAAAAAATGTCAACATGCTCAAGAGAACTGAGAAGACTATCAAAATGTCCATTCTTTGCATAACCTTGAGATACTTTGCGGCAATCAAATCAATCAGAAAACAAAAAGGTGGCCTCTCATTCGAACGAGATCGTGCAAATGAAGAATCAAGTGAAAGACTGAAGATGGCAAACGAACAGGAAAAATCAAACAAACGAGACGAGCTTCTACGGACAGCAAACTTGCGCGCGAGAGAAGGGATTCTTCGCATTACAAAGAGGAAAATGCACGAAGTATCTACAAAAGTGAGTGATGGTCTCCTCATTTATTCCTGATAGCAATGTCTTCTCAATTCTAACAAAACTCTGGAATAGTCTAAAAGGTTGAATATTGCCCAAGTTAATCTGACAGAACAAAATTCTTCATCTCAAGTGATTCAGAAACACTACCGAGGACGATTAGGCCGAAAAGCCACAGCCACCTGGAAGTACAATCTTGAAAGCACACGAGCATGGAACGCGCTATGTCACGCCAGTGCAATCGCCATATCAAAGTGTTGGAGAGGCCATTCTGCTCGGAAGCTCTGCACTATGGCGAAAGCGAGTATAACTCAATATATTGTGAGAATAAGGAAGGAGGAGGCCGAAGACGACGAACAAGATTATAAGGAATCCATAAGGCGCCATAAGTATTGGAAGAGGAGTTAGTCATAACTTTAATGCTTTGTCATTATTGAGATACGATAAACTTTGTGTTCTGAAGCGGGCATAAATGAAGGAGAACACAAATACAAAGGGTGCATAGAACTATGAAGTTTACTCGAGACACCCTTCATGTGCACCTATCTTATGAGTGGAAAAGGTCCTTATTTTTAACTTTTAAATACAAACACTGCAGTTCAGGGAGCTGCTACACGGGCGTATTTTCTAAAATTCTGCATTTCCTGCCCAACGAGGGAATGGAATTACATCTCTAATGTTGTCTAATCCAGTAATGAAGAGAATGAGACGCTCAAATCCAAGCCCAAATCCTGCATGCGGAACGGTTCCATATTTGCGCAAGTCAATGTACCACCAGACAGCCTTAGGGTCAATACCCATCTCAATGCATCTTTGGAGAAGGACATCCTTTCTGTGCTCTCTTTGAGATCCACCGATAATTTCACCAATCTTTGGAACTAAAATATCAGCAGCAGATACAGTCTTACCATCTTCGTCCAATTTCATGTAGAAGGCCTTGATCTCTTTCGGATAGTTGGTAAGGACAACAGGCTTTTTGTAAACCTTTTCACATAAATAGCGTTCATGCTCCGAGGGAAGATCGATTCCCCACTCTGGCTTTACTTCAAACTCCACTCCATCGGCATATGCCTTTTCAAGAACAGTAATCGCTTCAGTATAAGTTAGGCGCTGCGTAAATAGGAAATATGAGTAAGAGAAGGACAGTTTAATTCTAATTCAAATAGCCAAACGCAGCAGTTTTGGACTTCGCTCCGCGCAGGTATCTAATCTGCTTTCCAGTTTTGCTCTCAACAGAGTTATTCAGAGAGATTCCCATTGATGGTTAAGTCGTCATAACGATATCTCATACTACTGCTTTCCAGCATATTGATTGATGGACATTTTCAATACTCACCTTGAAAGGGTTTTCAAGAACATTCTTGAGCCTATCACGAAGACCGACCTCTCCAAATGGGCTATTCTCAAAGAATTCCAAATCCTCAGCACACATCTCAAGAGCATATTCCACGCAGTATTTCAAATAATCTTCAGCAAGGTTGATATCGTCCTCGAGGTCGGCGAAGGCAATCTCTGGTTCAATCATCCAGAACTCAGAAAGGTGACGTGACGTGTGCGAGTTCTCGGCACGGAATGTAGGCCCAAAAGTATATACATCAGAAAGTGCACAGGCGTGGGTCTCTACGTTGAGTTGTCCGGAGACGGTTAAATTTCCACGTCTTCCAAAGAAATCCTTAGTGTAATCAACAGCACCAGGAATCTTGGTCTCCTCAGGTTTGTTGCTCTCAACCTTCGACTTTCCTTCATTTTTCGCGAGTCTCTTTTGCTCCTTCTTGGAGAGCTTCTTCTCTTCCACCTCTTCAAACACAGGCAGAGTTACATCTTTAACGTGGGGATCAGTTCCCAACATGGTTGTAACAGCAAACTGTTCACCTGCACCTTCGCAATCAGCACAGGTCACAATCGGTGTATGAATGTACAAGAATCCATGATCATGGAAAAACTTATGCGTTGCATATGCCATTGCATGGCGGACCCGCATTGCAGCGGCATGCAGTCCTGCTCTGGGTCGAAGATGAGCATGTTCACGCATATGTTCAAGAGTATGCCCTTTCTTCGACATTGGATAGAGCATACCTCCAACGGTCTCTCCCTTGGCATCTCCCCCGTATACAGCACCTAAAAGTTTTGCAACAGTTACTTTGAGTTCAACTGCTTGTCCATCTGCGGGACTGGCCACAAGAGTTCCAGTAAGCTGGAAGGAAGATCCGGTTCCTCCAGATTTTTTGGCATCTTCAAAACCCTCAGTGGCACTGGCTTCGCACATGCATTGAATCGAAGTACCGCATGAACCATCGTTAAGCTCAAGGAAAAGAAGCTTCCCTCCGGCCTTTCTCACGGTACGAGTCCAACCTGCGACCGTAACAGTCTGCCCCAAATATGAAGGGTTATTAAGGACCTCTTTGATACGAATACGGTGGCGTTTGTAAAGATTGTTCTTTACAGGGGGTGGCACGCCGTGCAAAGTAACCCCAACAGAGGCAGCTGACAAAGCTGGAGATGCAACAGCTACAGAAGTTAATAAGGCAGTTGCCTGTTTGAAAAAATCTGCTGTTGTAATTGCGTTGTACCACTGTCTAATATGAGTAGTTTTTTCGTCATCAGATGAGGGGTCGAAAAGTTTTTCCCTTGCAGCATCCTGGAGAGCAATGGCAAGGGAAATATCTGCAATGGTGACTTTGTCTCCAACCATATACGCGCTGGGAACTAAGTGACAATTGACAACAGAGATTGAGAATTCCATGTCCTTCTTGATTGATGCTACAAGAGATACTTCTGCATTTCCTGTTGATGCAGCATTTGCAGCTTTTAGAGCAGAAACTGGGACCTCAAAGTTTGTGTTCGCATAAGTAACCCAAGAATCTACCTGTGCAGCATCATGATCAGTGCTGCCTAGAAGTCCAGAAGCAGGTGCAAGAGAGGCGGCGATCTTCATTAGGGCACTTGATGATCCACCAAACGAAGAGCCATCTGAAAGAGTGAGGACCAGCCCATCAGCAATAGGAGAGAGAGAAGACACGTCCTCTGCAGTAGCGCATTTCTTAATAATTGCAGACGAAGATTGACTTGCAACTGACAATATCTATTATTACAAAGGATTAAAAAAAGAATGACATGAGATTTTCATAAATTTGGAAGCTTAAACGTACGATCGACGACAATCAACTCACCTTAAGAGCTCCACTGCTCTTCAACGTATCAACGGTACCAGTTAGTGTTGCAACCATGTTTCTCGAGAAATAAGAATGGGATGCAAATGGTGTTTTCGTTTGTACTGTATGGATTCCAAAGCATCCGATGATTCGGTGGTGCAGTCGTCGGCAGTCGCCTTCTTGCACCGCATTTTTTCTGGACCATCCAAACATTTTTTTCGCGCAAAATCAGAAATGTTTCTTTTGGTTTGACTATTTTGGGTCTACTATCTATGTACAACATGTATGTACCATTATCATACTGGACAAGAGTACCAACCTGGTACGAAACAAACAGCAGCAATGCTGGAAGAGAGGACTACAAACAATACAAGTAAAAAAAAGCTACGAGGATTTATACATATAAAAAATAGGCTTAATTCGAACACGTAATATTTTATTGTCACGAAAAGAGCTCATATGCAACATTTCGTGGTGTATCTATTCATTATTCTTCAACGAAATCTTGAATCTCAAAAGGCGAATTCTTATTCTACATCAGATCCTCTTCACTAAATCCCTTCTTACTCTTCTTCTTTCTACGTTTCTTCAGCCCCCTCTCAAACGCACTAATGGACAATTCAGCAATTCGAGCCTTTTCATCCACAGTGGATTTGTTCTTGATTTCCTCTTCAGTCAGACCAGCATAACCGGTTTTTTGGACAACGCCAGCAATGTGAGGAACAATTACCAAATCAACGTCATCGTATCCAACTAGTTCAAAAACTGGGTAGGTCACAACATTTCCTTCTTCATCAGTTTCACCATCAGCAACGGCGGCGATTGCATCCAAGAATTTCTCCCCATCAATCTCTGTCTGTTCTACAAACAAGAATCTTCCACCGGGCTTGAGAACTCGAGATACCTCACAAATACTCTTCTTCCAGTCCTGTCCATTGTCTTTCATTCTCTGTGCTGCCTGTAAACTGATAACCACATCAACGCTTGCATCTTTAGTCTCCTTCAAATCATCACACCGCTGGTCAACATAACGAATAATGGCACCAGTCCCCCTGCGCTCTCTCTGCTGCTTCAATTGCCTTCTACAAGAGATTGTCAATTCACCATCAGCTTCAGCAGACGACGTAATGATTTCCTCCACAGATCGGGGCACAAAATTCACAGCTCTTCCATCATCGGTTCCTAGCTGTAGCACCGATTCAGCTGTTGCTGGTATTTGGTTTGTGCAAATTGATGCACTGATCCACTCTGTTCTGAGCCCAGTGACAACATCAAGACCCATCTGGAGCTGAGTGGATGTTTTCTGCGCCGAAACAGACGGTGCTATGGTAAACGCTCCTGCAACAGAAGCCGACGCAGCAACAACGGCATAAAATAAAGCAGCAGATGAAGTTTTCATCGTTTATGTTTCTATCGAGGGTATGTATTCGACAGGGTTAACTTCCTTGGTTAGATGGATAGTGAAACTGCTGTGTTGTGCGGTAAGAAGAAGTGATGTGTGGGTGTGTGTGATTTTTTACGGTATCGATAGAAATCTTTTCTGCGTCACAAAGTTTCCTTGTTTTCTTCCCTTTCGTTTCGTTTTCTGCAAAAGTTGAAGGAAATCTTTGCAACTCCACGGTGAAACTGCCGTGGACTTCCGGTACATGAGTACGTTGTGTTGTGAAGAATGGAGGGAGATCTCCGTGTTCTTCTGTATCTAGACACATCCTAACAATTCAACCTAAACAATTTAAGGTGCGACCTCCATGCTGTTGTAAGCCTGACCTCGACTAGCTAAGACCTGACCTTGACTCTTGAAATTCAATTGTGATGCGGTTAACGCCACTGCCGAGAATGTAATGTCGAGGGTGTAGGAAAAGAACCTTGGGAGCCTTATCTTTACCTCGCAGTAGGAAAGTTTTGTGCCGGAAGACATGACATTACATTCTCTTGAAGCTGGTGCTAGATCAAAGATGTCGTTAAGCAAAATAGAATATAAGCCTCTGCTATATTTCAAGAGGGTCAGAGACGCTGGTTGTGGCACACGACTTGATTTCTATTTTTTCCAACTGACTCAACTCACACCTGACATCATTTTTCGCTACGCCAATCAGTAATTATGAAGCTCGCTGTCCTTGCCTCCGCTGTAGTTAGTGCTGCTGCATTTGCTCCTAACTCTGTAAGTAATGACAAGAGAGATTTTTTCATGATTTCCTGTTAGTGCAACGGTACTGACACTCATTTTCTTTTCAACGAACAGGTATCCCGTCAGGGAACTGCTCTTAACATGGCAGGAGCTATCAAGCCCAAGCTTACATACGTTCCATGCGTCTCCACTGATGACCTTCCAGGACCTGGAAAGGCTACTTCTGGAGTTGCCGGAGGACTTGCTATCTGTATCGCTGTTGATGACGATGGAAAACTCTATGCACTCGGAGATAAGTGCCCTCCTATCAACCAGCCTCTTTCTTTCGGAAAGGTTTCCGCAGGAGCTATCCAGGATCCCGTTCTCGGAACCAAATTCAACTTGAAGACCGGACAGGTTGCTGAGGGAGAGTGGTGCACTTCTCCTATTGGAAAGATCCTTGGAGGACTCTTCGAGGCCTCTGGAGTTCCTGTATATCCTGTAAAGACCAAGGGAAAGGTTGTTGAGGTCCAGGTTGATGTTAACTACAAGGCAGCTTTCGAGTCTCAGTACTGGTCTGGAATCCTCGATGCACAGGGAAAGTCAAACGGAAAGTACTACTAAATGCTTTCTTCAAAGGAACAAAGTTTTGTCGGCATGCACTATATAAGTGCACGTTGGTGAGTTAGAAATGGACGTTCTGTGTGAACATGAGACATGGTGTAGGATCTGCTCTCAGCGTTCTGACGGTGGCTACTATCACCCGATGAATGTACAATAATAGACCTGTTTTTCATGTAACCAAATAAATTTATCATACATGAAAAACAATATAAACTATTACCACGCTACACACACTTCAATATTATTTTCTATTCCCAAGAACTAGATTCTGTTTGCATGAATTAGGAGTACTATGGGTACTGACACTGAGAGGAACCCGGATGTCCATGAAAAGTTCTCTGAGTTCTGTTAGTTTTCTTCAGTTCGGCCAAGCGAGCAAGCAGTTTGACGGTTTACGGTGGGGCTAGACTTCGTATCTCGTATCTGACAACTAATATTCAAATCTTTTGGTTTCGTTCAGGCTTCTGAGTACCGCACTTCTTCTGTGGATCGATAAACAATTACCAAGAATTCGAGAATGGTATCATCAAGCATAAAACAACTCATCCTTGTCTTCGGTAACGCTGCAATTCTCATTTCGTGGTTGCGAGTTTTGTGGACTTTGGTTTCTGAACCCATCACAAACGAAGAAACATGTAACCTCTCTCTTCATCCTCAGACATTGACTGCTCTGTTTGTGTCAGGCATTGAGCTTCTTAATTCATTATTAGGCTTGACGAAGTCGAAGCCTCATCAGGTTCTTCTCTTCTCCTCAGTGCGAGCGGGGGTCGAGATATTACTGGCTCCTTTGTTACCGTGTAACGCATCAGAACACCTTTGGACAGTAGGTTGCTGGGCACTTGATGGTTTGTTTCGCTTTGGAATCTTTGGACTCGACGCTCTTTTTACTCTTTGTGGTTATGATTCTCTGGCAACATTGAAATCTGTCAGGTACACGGTGGGTCCATTACTATTTCCTCTTGGTGCCGGAGGTGAAATGTTCATGGTTATAAGAGCTGCAAAAGATGGAAGGCCACATCTCTACTTTGCTGCAGCTCTTTGGCCTGCATTTTTCTATCCCCTCATGAAGCAGTTGCTAAAACAGAGAGCCAAGCACTTCAAAAAGATCAAAGAAGAGGAGGCGTCGAAGGACAAGTAAAGATAATAGCAACTGAGTGGTATGGGCAGCATCAAAAGAAAAATCCAATCTCTACTAGACTTATAACTTTTAAACCATGAGTAAATTACTCATACATCGGCAACAAAGTACTGATTCTGAATTAGTATCCTCGATCGTCTACAGGAGTATCTCTGAATTCAAACTCTTTATCTCTTCCGACAGTTGTATCGCGTGCTGACCCAAACACATTGTCCAGAATGTATGTAAATCCTGCGTAGGATGAAGCTCCTTGTAACATTGCTTGTGGACCACCTAGACATTGAAACATATGTGAGTATACTCGATACGGTAAGAACATTACTGAAGTCTGAGGAATAAATCGCTCTGAGGAATAATAGTGATGCAAGTGTGATAATCTTACCTTGTCTTGATAAATATGCGCCAGTAGCAGCAGAGCCAAGTATACTGTTCCATTTATCTTCAACACCGCCTCTACAAACTCTCGCCAACGCGTGAAATCCACTAAACGAAGCACTTAAGGCCCCCCAACTCTTTCCTTGAGCCAAGGCTTTAGAATTCCAATCGCCTATCCGTCTCTGTATCTCTTTCATTCCCGCATTTGGTACAGCTGATTTCATTGGCGGAATACCGGATGCACCATTGACCGCCTCTTTCCGCAAAACCCCTGGTATTCCCATTGCACCACCGATAAAGTAACCAAACAGTCCACCTGAAATATAGGAGCTCGCGGTGGTGAAACCGACCTCTACCGCGTTGGCAACTAGAGAGCCAACAGGTCCCAATTGCGCCCTCATCACCTCAAGACTTGGTGGCTCATAGAACTCGTCAGCGCTACGACCACTCCCAGCATTACTGACAGTCTTGACCGATCTTGAGCTGGACGTCACAACCGCAACATCCTTCCCTGCGTTAGATCCGCGAGCACAACGGCTCGGGGAGGCAAATACAGATTCGAGATCCGACTCGAAAGGACTTCCAGCAGAGCAAGTGCTAAAGGTTCTAAAGTGCCACAAGTTGATATTGTTCTCCTTCACGCCTGCCTTGGAAGGGAGGTTGAAGCTATTGGTACTTTTACGGCTGTTTCTTGCTGATGAAGTTCTGTGGTAGTTTGCGATAATGGAAGCCGCGTTTGCTGTGCATTTTGAAGCGTTTGCAACAACGATTGTGGTCATGACAAATCGAAAGAGTTCTTTCGAAGCTCTAAAGACAGATCTTTCATTTGTGTACGGGCGAGAGATTGCCAGACTGTGGTGCGTGTGATGAGGACCCATTCTTAGAGGGGCAGCATGCGAATTCATGGTAACAATGTAATTAGTCGCGGTTTTGATAAAATTATGACCTTGGCTATATTGTTTGCTGGTACGATTTTACTGTGCGGTAGACGAGTTGACTTCTAAATGCTCGACGAGGGATATTCAATACCAACTGAGAAGACTTCTGATGTGATCCTAGTGAGGCTACACGTGAATTAAATGGTTTTCGTGCCTGCCCGAGTGCCGACGTGGGTCGGGTTAGGGTGAAATTCTTTTCTGCCTTGTTGGTTCAACCACAAAAGGAACGACGGACAGGTCTGACACTTGGGTTCTCAAATATTTTTGACGTGAGGTACTAGCGAGCGTTTTAACCCTGTCTGTCAGTCAGTCAGTCAGTCAGTCAGTCAGTCAGTCAGTGACAAAATTTCGCGCTTTTTGCTCCCTAATTTTTGCAGAAACAACAGAACAAACACAGAACAAACGAACAAACACAACAACAGACAGATCAACAGTTGTCATCACCAAACCTTGTAACACCTACGAGACACACCAATATAAATAAATCATTGCACACACTCCTCCTGCGCATCTTCCCACTTCTTTCACCATGCCAGGGAAGGTCTCAGAGCTACTCTCACATTTGCAAATATCGGAAGCTCTGAAATCTAGAATTTCAATTTCATTTGATAGTCTTACAGGCACAAATTCTTTTGCAAAAGAACGGAAACCGGACGACGATAAATTTGTTCTATATCTCCCCACTGTTAACCTTCGCTTGGATCACAACCCGTCATTTGCACTCGCCTGTCACATTGCCAATACATATCATGTTCCTCTCCTTGTGCTTGCAGTTGTGTTGGATGATAGTAGTATGCCCCGCACAACTCGGAAGCCAGTAGTGATGACATCACGGCGACTGGCATTTCAATTAGAGGCGCTGTCGGAAGCAAGCAACCTGTGGTGCTCACATGGAGCAAAAGTGGCAATACGAGTTCACGGCCCAAGAAATAGAGCGCCTGATCACTTGACTTTAAGTTCCAGAGCAGTTGCAGTGGTGATCGACGAGCCTTTTGTGAATCCATTCTTGACTTATACCCAGCGAGTCGAAAAGACGTGTTCTATCAATTCCGTTCCTTGCTTTCGGGTGGATGGTAGTACTACTGTCCCCCCTGTATCGGTTTTAAAGAAAAAAGCTAATTGTCAAAATGAGGGCAATGCTCAAATGTTCTACACAGGCGTTCCTTCAAAAGCTTGGATATGGCAAAAACAAACGGAAGGAAGACGGAATGGACAAGTAAACGCTGCAATGACAGGAGAATTTGACGCACCAGAGCTGACTCGAAAAATAAACGTGGATAAGAATCAGAATTGCACAACTGAAACTGTCGCCTATTTTGCATCAAATATCTTTCCTCTCACATGGCGAGACAACAATAATGAAGCTCCTGGATCACGACCCTGGACGGTTTCAGAGTTGCAGAAGCTTTTCGAAAGTGACCAAATCAAGGAGTGGGCTTCAAGTTGGCATGGAGCTGATTCCTCGGTGCCTCCGTCAAGTCAGACGGTTGGCACTGGACAACAAGGTATGCAACGATGGAATGCCTTTGTGGCAGAAAGAAAAGGGCTTGTTAATTACGCTCGGAGAAGGTGCGTCCGGTATTTGGCCCAGCTTTTGTTTTCATCCATAACTTTTCATCATTCCTTCTCTCTTCCGCGCTCGTAATCCTCACCGAATTGCTTCCCCAGAACCGATCCGTTACAACCTCACGCATCCAGTAGAATGTCATGTTATCTGAACTTTGGAGTTGTTTCTGTATTCCGCTTAGTTCACGAAGTTAAGCTTGCGCAGGCCGGAAATGTTTCAGGCGCTGATAAATTTGAAGAAGAGATTGTAAAATGGAGAGAGATGAGTTATGCCCATGCATTTAGCAGGGGAGATTACGACGTTTGTGTTCCAAATTGGGCAGTGAGATGGCTCGAACAAACCACGCAAGCCTTCACAAATAAAGCGAGTTTTGACGTTGATGGTATGGAAACAGGCAGAACTGAAAATGAAAAGTGGAACGCAATGCAATTGTATCTAATTAGAACAGGTGAACTTCACAACAATGTCAGGATGACGTGGGGGAAACAAATTGTGCAATGGGGCGCAAATTTAAATCATGGAGAATCCAGTCCAGCAGAGGACATTATGAAGACCTTAGTTTTTTTGAACGACCGATTCGCTCTTGACGGTCTCTCCCCACCAAGCTACGCGGGTCTGCTATGGTGCATAGGGTGGTGTGATAAACCTGATGCAAAAGGAAGAATAAGTTCTAAGCCTGCGTCGAGGTATAAAGTTGGTCCTGAAGCATTCCAACAAGCAGAGTCTCTACTGCTAAGCAGTCATAGAGTGAGGGGGGTATCCACAAGAACACAACCTTCAATCGTATCCAGTTTTAAGAAACAGGGGTTAAAGAGGAAAGATCAAACGGAATACAGGAATTCACCAGCTCAAAAAAGTACAAAGACTCTAGACATGTACTTCCGTAAGAAACCTTAATTATCTTGTCGTAAATATGGACAATCTTATCCTTTCCTTCTGGAAAGACGCCAAGAATCCTTTGGATTGAATCTATCATGTAGCGGCTCAATCTTTTGCATTCGTTTAGCCTTCGTCATTCTGTTTGGATCAGCAGCCTTGTAAAATGCGGGTGCTAACTCTGTCAGCCATTTGGCCTCTATGACCATTATATTTCTCATATATTCCTTGGTCGTTAAGACTAGCTCATGGTAAATAACCCATTCCGGATTTTTGTTAAAGAGGGCCGACGATGGATGGATGTAGACAGGATTATTGTCGACTAGTGTTCTATACCCTTCTTGAGCATCTTTCTTGGCAGCATTAGTGAAAAAACCAGCAGTGATTGCCTTGCAAATCTTTTTGTAATTCTTCCCTGCGCTGATAATATCGAGCTTGTATCGATCCATGATTGTCACTAGTTGCTTTCTCACATCCTGGGCTCTTTTCATACTTCTCGCCTGAACAAAATTCTCGAAGCACCAAGGATTGCTGAACTTTGCTGCTTCCCAACCTTTATAGACAGTCAGGAGTGTCAGGTGATCTCCTTCGGCCTGGTGGAATTTTGCTTTCCGCATATCAGACTGAGCTTGTTTATCTTTGGGGCGGAAAAATGGGTTTTCTACAGAAAGAAGGGCTGTTATGGTTAGGATTTCGTCGGAGCAGCCAAGATCCACAGAAAGTAGAAGCATTTTAGAAAGGTTTGGCTCAAGCGGAAACTCGGCCATCTTTCGCCCTAGACGAGTCATTAACCCTTCATCGTCCAACGCCCCGAGAGCATGAAGCGATTCCATCGCACCGACTAGTGTAGCTACAGGCGGTGGGTCCATAAAGTCAAATCCAAGCAAGTCATTAATGCCCATGGCCTTGAGCTGAAGCACCACGTTGCCAAGATTTGTTCGTTGAATCTCGGGAATGTTTGTAGAGAGCATTTCAGATTTGTACGCAATCTCAGTGTAGAGACGATAACATTTACCAGGACCGGTTCGACCTGCACGTCCAGCTCTTTGTCTCGCAGAAGCTTGAGAAATAGGTGTGACAACAAGTGAGTCCATGCCCAGTTTTGCATTGAAAGCCTTTTGCTTGGAAAAACCAGGATCAACAACATAGTAGATTCCATCAATAGTCAACGAGGCCTCAGCAATGTTTGTTGCCACAACACACTTTCTAGCCCCTGGCGGCGCAGGCTCGAAGATTCTGGATTGCATCTCAGACGGAAGCGCAGAGTAAACGGGCAGAATTATTAGCTCGGGAGCAAGGTCACCAAGAGCTTGCATACGAGTGAAGAGTGTCTCGCAGCACGTGTCAATCTCTTCTTGACCAGTTAGGAATACAAGGACATCACCAGCGGGCTCTGACAAATGGATTTGCATGACAGTGATCAATGCTGCGTCAAGATAGTCACTCTCCGGTTCTTTAGTGTATAGGATTTCGACGGGAAACGTCCGACCAGGAATTGTGAAAATGGGGCACTGGAAAAAGTAGGTTGAAAACTTCTCCGCATCTAACGTAGCACTAGTAACAATAATTTTAAGGTCAGGCCTGCGGCGACACAGATCCTTTAACAATCCAAACAACACATCCGTGTGTATAGTCCTTTCATGAGCCTCATCTGAAAAACATATAACAACATTCACTGTTAGATCAACGTTTGAAAATTAGGAAGCAAGAATCCAATTTACAGATTTCTTACCTAACATGAGTGCTGAGTATCTATTCAAGTCATTATCAGCAAGATATTCTTTTAATGTTTGGGAGAAGCATTATGAGCATATAATTCTTCAAAAGTGTTGTATCAGAAACAAAGTTGTGCTACCGGGCACTACCCTGCATATCACTTACCTCTCATTAGCATACCATCAGTCATGTATTTAATCAGAGTAGCCTTGCTCGTACAATCCTCAAATCGAATGCTGTATCCAACTTCGTCTCCAAGCGAACATCCATACTCCTCAGCAACACGCTTTGCAACAGAAACCGCAGCCACACGACGTGGCTGCGTGCATCCAATCATGCCATTTTTGGTCAATCCTAGTTCAGACATGTACTGTGTCATTTGAGTCGTCTTTCCTGACCCAGTTTCACCGATCACAACTAAAACTTGATTTTCTGAAATCGCACGAATCAATTCTGGTTTCAACCTATATATTGGCAAGCTTTCTCTCTGATCCTTGATACTTTTGCTCGAAATAATACCGTAGGAAAGAGTTTTACTTTCAGCCTTTTGCTTCCATTCAGGTGCACCATCAAATGTACTCATGTTAATACTACGAAGTTCTTGAGCAAAGTGCCTTTCACCAGCTTCTGGCAAAGGATCTTCCCAAGGTCGATTGAGATCTTTCGGAATAGAATCCATAAGGGAATTTGCTTGTGCTTGCCGTAGCTCCCTGCGTTCCTTCGCTAGACTAGACTGCTGCATTGCAGCCCTCTGCATTGATCCATCTGGATTTTTTACAATCCGCACAGGCGATAAATCCTTACCGCTTCGGCGAGTCTGTCCCCTCAAAAATGCAGGCTCAAGCTCCGCCAATTCAACATCCGCTTCCTCTTCTGTTTCTTCCACTGCGAGCATACCCATTCCGCTGGAAGTATCAAAGGTTGGATACTGTTCAACCCCTAAAACCCCGGATCGAATCAGTTGCTGCGCCTCAAACAATTCCTGTTCTGTCAGTTGCTTTCTACGTCGATTTCCTGCATCACTTGCATTCGCACCACGAGCCCCAGGTGCACTATAGGTGCAGTCTAAACCAGACAGCTTTGATCGTCTCGATGCCTCTTCCTCTTCTTCACGCCTTCTGAGCGCAGCAACATCTAGGCCAGGGTGGACGACTGCAGCTGATGCAGATGACTTGTGCTTATCATTCCTATCAAAATCAGTCGAGGCCCGTGCTCTATGAGGCATTAGATCCTTCCCGGACGACTGATCCACATCCTTTAAACTCAGCATTATTTTCCCACCTCCACCATTATTTCCAAGGGAAATCACTTTGACGAACACTGTCTGCATCTTTCTTAATCCAGAGTCGCGCGGATGATTAAGTTTTGATTTAGATAGCTGAGATATATGAATCATTCCCTCTTGTTTGGAGTCTATGTCTAATTCAACAAATACCCCAAAGTCAAGAATTTTGTTTACCCTTCCTTTGTAAATCCCATGCATTTCAAGCTTTTGATTTGGTTTCATACGTTTGGCTGCGCTTAACGGACCGTCTCCTGGAGCTTCATCTTGATCCTTGGTCATCCACGCTGGCAAATTGGACTGTTTGCGCCTACTTGTCTCCCGTACCGATGGCGTTTCATCCTTGTGCTGTTCAAAATGTTCTCGCTTTGTAGAACTATGGGCCGGTCTTTTGCTGTCTTTTGCCTTTTCAATCTCGGTTTTTGTAAGCTCTCGAAAGTCATCCAACTGAATGGAATTCGACGCATTTGGAACAGCCAATCCTGGAAAGACGGACCCAATTTCTTGCTTTCTTTGACTATGGTCATAACTCGATAACAACGGTTTCTCACCCTCGCCTGCAACAGTCCCAACAACATCATCTTCCTTTTTGATTTGTAAATTTCGCTTCTTCTGTGTGGTACTCTGGAATCTCTTTATCCGGGGGCTCATTTCCCACACAGTGGTGAGAAGTCTCGAGACAAAACCTAGTGGGAGCTCAGCCCCGTTGGATTTCAACGTGGAGCGAAAATCTTGCGCCAATTCTACATCAGCATTCACGTCAAAACCAATTGGGATCGTGGGAGGCGCATTCTTTGTTTTCTTTTTGTACGTCGACTTTAATTTCTTTTCGGCCAGACTTATGATGAATTCGGTCAGAGTCTTGTCATTCAGTCCAATTTGAGAGTTGAGCTCCGTCGAAAGTTTTGTGATCAGGTTGAGGGATTGAAGCCTCTCTAAGGTTGTTTCAGGTGCAGAATCTTTCGGCATCTTGCTGTTCTTATACGGAGCGGATCAAGTCTCCAATTCCGGCAAGTCAAGCTAAATAAAGAGCAGATCACACTGGTACTGATGTAAGATCGTATGATGGAGTGCTACATTTAGACACATTCCGTCTATTCATATTTATCATGGAGTACAATGTGGTCTTGTCCAACTGTCCCCCCCCGGGGGGACGCAAAATAAATGGGTTATCAGCTCAAAGTAGGCCTTGTTGTAGTAGACAAAACGTTAGAAACTTCAACCGTTCAATGACATCTTCTTAGCACGATTTAAAATCTGAGAAAATTGCAAACAAGAAAATGATGACGGTATTGGAGATTTTTTCGCTGAAGAATGAATCTACCGCGGGATGTATTACTACATTGGTGAAATTTGGGTGTATATATAGGTGTATTATACGAGGTTTTGAGAATTTTGGGTGTAATTCTACACCTAAAAGGTAAAAACGCAAATGTTTTTCACCGTTTCACACCCAGATTT
>Ga0115005_10001490_pt1 | contig 18582 bp, 22 predicted proteins | sample ArcOceMetagenome_FD_87163 | JGI IMG/M metagenome (GOLD analysis project Ga0115005, IMG submission 87163) | Marine eukaryotic phytoplankton communities from Arctic Ocean - Arctic Ocean - Greenland ARC118M Metagenome | ecosystem: Environmental > Aquatic > Marine > Oceanic | place: Arctic Ocean... | reverse complement strand
GCTCACCCACTACCGTAATATCAAGTAATAAAGATTCATGGGCTTTTGTTGTACTCATAGCTGGCGTTTCTAACGGATCTTGCCATTGAGCTTGTGCCGTTGTTGCCGTTAACCCTAAAGCCGTTACAAAGATACTGGCCGAAAATAATCGCCCAGCAGATCTCAGCACGGCGCCCACTGAAAACAGTGTTCGCATCAGTAAATCTCCAATCTGAAATATAAAAAATGATTCAACTATTCATGCAGTCTTCACTAACGAACACTGCATTCAAAAACATTAACGACCGCGGCGACGAAGTTCCTGCGGTGTAAAGTAACGACTACCCGGAACCGCCACGCCATTCTGGGATAGAGCCATCGCTATTGCCGGCCCTTTCACCGCCTAATGGAGTAAGAGTAGTACGTAATTTATCGGCTTCTTTCTGACTAACCTGTGCTTGGGACGCAGCAGATAAGCCACACGCCAACAGAAAAGTGGATACAAGTAGACCTGATTTCTTCATTTTTTATTATTCCCCCAGCCAAAAACAATGCGTCATGGCTGTTGCTGGATAACCGGTACAGGAGTACCAGTTAGAGTCTTTTATTTTTGTTATTGCCCAATCATATAAAATAAACCAGCGACGTACAACCAAATACGCCACTGGTTTTATAAAATCATAACGACTGCTAGCTTACTAGAGTTTTTGTTACAACTTCATAGACATCTTTCGACAAATTGCTTCGTTGAGCAATTTTTTCCAGTGCCTGCTTCATTTGGGTGCCATTTGGCTGCCCAATACGCTTCCATTTTGTCAAAGGTCCCAATAAACGTGATGCGATCTGTGGGTTCAATGCATCCAGTTCAATGATCCTATCTGATAGCCAGTTATAGCCTGCTCCGTCCTCTCCATGGAAATGTCTCAAGTTTTGAGCAGCAAACACGCCTACCACCGAACGAACCTTGTTTGGATTCTTAATATCGAACGCATCATGGCTTAAAAGTTCATTCACGCTAGCGACCCCTTGGATATGGTCACTCGATGCCTGTAAGGATAACCACATATTCACAACCAACACATCATGCTGCCACTGCTGATAGAACTGCTGTAGAGCCGTTTGTGCCATATCTTGATGCTGGCTATTCACCAAGGCACCAAGTGCTGCAAACTGATCCGTCATATTATCCGCTTGATCAAATTGACGCTGGGCGTCCAATGAATAATTATGCTGATGGGTTTGCGTCATATACTGCAAACATAAGTTTTTCAATGTGCGCTTTGCTATGGCCTGTGGACTTGGCTCATACTCTGACGTATCCATGCATTGCTGGTATACGTGATTAAATTGGGCGTGCAATCGATCTGCTAATGTTTGTTTAACAAAACTGCGAGCAGTGTAAAGTGCATGAACCTGAGCTTGATCTTGCTGTTCGATCAAGTAAGCCAAGCTTGGCAAACTTAACATTTGCGCTTGCATCGCTAAGTCGTCTGTCAGTGCTGATAAAAGGAATTTAAAAACATCAACCAGTCCTTCATCCAATACCAGTTCGCGCCCAGCTAATACATCTTGCGCCAAATTTAAAATGATTTTCGTCGCAAATGTTTGCCCAGCATCCCAACGATTAAAGCCATCACTGTCGTTAGCCATTAAAAATTGCAACTGTTGAGAACTGTAATCAAAGTGAAGTTTTACCGGTGCACTAAAACCTCTCAATAAAGACGGCACCGGTTTTGATGCAATATTTTCAAACGTAAAGGTTTGCTCTGCTTGGGTGACATTGATAACACTGGATTGTGCATTGAACCCTTCATCATGACAAATCAGGTTATAGTCCTTACCCGTTTCATCAAGTAAGCCCACTGCAAACGGAATGTGATAAGGTTTTTTCACACTTGTCTCAGGTGTTTCGCGACAAGTTTGCTTAATGGTTAGCGCATAGGTGTTAGCTTGTTCATCGAAATGATCCGTCACCCATAATTCAGGCGTGCCCGCTTGGTGATACCAATTTCTAAACTGGCTTAAATCTTTACCACTGGCATCTTCCATCGCTTTAACAAAATGCTCTGTGGTCACCGCTTGTCCATCATGACGATCAAAATATAAATCAGAGCCTTTTCTAAAATCATCAGCACCTAAGATGTTATGAATCATACGTACAACTTCAGCGCCCTTTTCATAAATTGTCAGTGTGTAGAAATTCGAAATTTCTATGAACGAGGCAGGTAAAATAGGATGGGACATCGGGCCTGCATCTTCTGCGAACTGAGCGGTACGCAGTAAAGATACATCTTCTATGCGCTTAACCGTACGCGAGCCCACATCCGCTGAAAACTCAGAATCACGAAATACAGTAAACCCTTCTTTTAGGCTTAATTGAAACCAATCACGACAGGTAACACGATTACCAGACCAGTTATGGAAATATTCATGTGCCACAATAGCTTCGATACGCTGAAACGTGGAATCCGTTGCGGTTTTAGGATTTGCCAGAACACAGGACGAATTAAAGATATTTAAGCTCTTATTCTCCATCGCCCCCATATTAAACGCATCAACAGCAACAATATTAAAGATACTTAAGTCGTATTCACGACCATAAACGTCTTCGTCCCACTTCATAGAACGTTTCAATGCACCCATGGCAAAGTCGCACTTATCAATATTTTGCGGCTCAACATAAATACGCAAGGTCACATCCACACCTGACATAGTGGTGAATGTATCTTCAATATGTTTTAAATCACCAGCAACCAAGGCAAATAAGTAGCATGGCTTTTTATGTGGGTCCTGCCAAGTGGCACTGTGACGACCATCCGTTAAGGTTTCAGTGGCAATTAAATTACCGTTGGATAATAAGACCGGATACGATTTTTGATCAGCGGTGATGCGCACTTCATAAACACTCATAACATCTGGGCGGTCTAAGAAATAGGTGATACGTCGAAAACCTTCGGCTTCACACTGGGTGCAAAACATGCCAGATGATTTATATAACCCTTCTAGGGCGGTGTTTTCTTGTGGCTTAATTTTAGTTTGGATGGCAAGCGTAAATTCACTCGGTATTGAACTGCCATGAATAATTAAGCTATCTTGCGCTTGCTCATAATTTTTTTCTGATAATAACTGACCATTAATGGCCACTGAAATCAGCTCAAGCTCCTGACCGTTTAAAATCAAGTCAACCTCAGCATCACCACCACTGCGACGCATTTTCAATTCAGATGACACCAGAGTGTAATCATCAAATAAATCAAAATTCAAATACGTTGATTCAATTTCAAACGCAGGGGCTTGATAATCTTTTAAGTAAATGGCTTTAGGTTCTGCGTTTTTCATGATTGATCCTTAATCCGCCATTAGCATTCAATTGATACTAAGTAAGACGTATATTTACGTAAATTGATAACACCCGTATCTAGAATTAAGTACTGCCCTTTCATTCCCATTAATGTGCCTTGGGCAACGGGGTCTTTATCTAGATTAAAACTGCTGACTTTTGTTGGGTACTGTGTCACTGGAAACTTAAATGCTTGCTGCTCACCATCATAAATCAGTTGCACCGCCTGCAAGCCATAATGGCTTTGTAATTCTTCAATTTCCTCATGACATATTTCAAATAATTCATCTCGCTTAGCCGCTAAATCAAGATCCAATGCATCTTGTTTTAATAATGTGCGCCAATTAGTTTTATCCGCCACATGTTGCTTGAAAATCACTTCTAATAAGCCGCTAAGTTGTCGAGTGGCAACACGGGCAATGGGCATCGCTTGCATGGCACCTTGATCCAACCAACGGGTCGGTATCTGGCTGTGGCGAGTGATACCTACTTTAATGCCCGATGAATTCGCAAGATAAACAATATGATCTTGCATACAGAACTCTTCACCCCACTTGGGCTCTCGGCAGGTGCCCTTATCGTAATGACATTTCTCGGGGCTCATAATGCACGTATCGCACTGTGCTAGGCGACTAAAACACGGGTAACAATAACCTTGAGCAAAACTCTTCTTACTTTGGCGACCACATGACTGACAGTGAATATCACCCAAGTACTCTATACGTATCGGCTGACCAAGCTTTTCATTGAGAGGAATCATTTGATCGTCGAGACGTATGTGATATTGGGCATCTTCAGTCTCAGCCGAAATACCCATTTTTTTTAGGTGACCTTGGTACTTCATCATTTTGGGGTCTCGATATTCTTATTATTCAATGATCTTGATCGGTTGCTCACCGTCATCCGCCGCTTTCTTTTTACGCTTATTCGACATATCGACATAACCGACACGCTCGGTTTCTGCAATATCGTGAAGATGCTCATAACGAATCAAAGCTTCTAAGCTATATTCTTTTTGCTCAGCTGTCACCGGGCGACCGTCTCCCCAGCGCCCTAACTCTAAAGCTTCTTTCATGTTGTTATAAATCGCAGGTGTCATCGATGCGATTAAATCTTCAATATTCATAAGCGCTCTTTTTTAACAAACAAATAAAATGGAAAAAATAAAACAGCACCACAAAGCAAACCGCTAACATGGGCCGTATTCGCCATATTGCCAAGGCCAATAGCGGCAAAAAATGGTGTAAAGCCTAGAACAATCCAGCCTATGGCTAAATAAAATAGAGCTTTTGGGATCATTAGTGGGCGATAAAATAATTGGTAACAACAGGCGAAGCCTATCAGGCCATATACAACGCCAGACAAGCCTCCAAACAAGGGGCCTGACACCCAAAGTTGGCTGTAATTACTGACCAGCGCCAGCAAAAGTATCAGCAACACATAAGTAGCGAGGCTCATTTTTCGCTCTAGGATCGACCCTAGATACCAAAAAGACAGGCTATTGAAAATAAGGTGTTCAACACCAAAGTGCAGAAAAATAGGGCTAATACTGTGCCATATGGCCGCTAAACCAGAATAAGGAATCCAACTACGCGGGTAATACTGGATTTGAGCAATAAAAAATAACTCTAACAACTGCTCACCTAACTGGGTGATAAGAGCCACCAGCAAACTGATTACAATGATACTGGTGGTGATCGGCAATTGCTTCAGGTTTTCAACGGTCAAGGTGTGCTGCTTTTGTTGCAACTGAGCACCCTTATATCGGCTATAGGCTTGGTTAACCGCGTCAATGTACTGCCCATCGTCCAGCCAAAGCTCTCGCTGGCCATTGTTGTGTTTAATTTCAAACCCAATGCCCTGCTGAGATAACTCATTCAGCAAGGGCTCTATTGGATATTCGTCGTCACAATGACAAGCAAAAGGCATAAGGATCAATCTTCTTTACGTTCAACACGGGTCCAACAAAATTTGTCCGGATCCAAACGAGTTTCATCATCCATGCGATACGCCACCAAGCGGCCATACTTCACTGCACTGTAATCTAAACATGCAATATTGTGCGTAATTGGGCCCGGTATGCCCTTCATCCAATAATGACCAATGAACAGAGGCTTTTCGTCAGGGCCGTAATAAAGCAGCTCTTTTCGATCCGTTTTGGTAATGGGCCGCTGCGCAATATCTTCAGGCAATGGATCAGGCTGAAAAACAATGTCATCATAGATTTCAGGCTCTTTTTCCCAAAACTTGGTGCGAAAAAAGTGGCGCACAAAACCATCTTTCGCGGTAATACTGCGGCCATCCGGTAATTTCAATGCCGTGCCTCGGGTAAGCCGATCCACCAGCTGCCCTTCAAAAGACTCACGGTCCATGGACGCGTGAAGAAACTCTTCATCCATGGTGTTGCGGCGATAACGGCCTTTCATTTCATTGATTAAATCATGATCCCAGCATGCATGAACCGCTCGGAAATTTTCAAACTCTTGATACAAAGGCAAAGTTAAAAACCATGATAAGTAATCTCGCCACTCTTGAGGATACGGCTCAAACTGGCGCATGGTTTCTTCGACAATAAAAGAATTTCGCGAAGTATGTTCACGCAAGAAAGGATGCTCACTACCTGCCCTTGACGGTGTGCAAAAAGCCAAAACATTGTATTCATGGTTGCCCATCACCATATGGGCATGACCATTTTCAACCATGTCGCGCACCACATTAAGGGCTAAACGAATATTCGGCCCACGGTCCACTATATCGCCGATAAAAACGACTTTTCGGCCTTTAGGGTGCTGATAGACGCCATTCACTTTTCGGTAATCCATGTCCTCAAGTAGGTGGCATAACGTCATGCCACACCCGTGAACATCACCGATTAGGTCATAGCCCTGCACGCGGGCCATGTTAGGCTTCTCCGTACTGGGTCGCCCAACCTAGCTTGGTACGACACGTTTCATAGAAGTCATGATCCAGCGGGTGAATTAATCGCGCTTTGTGAGCCATCTTACGGATGGTCACGGTGTCACCCGGTGCCCCTGTAATATGCACCTGGCCATCACAGGTAATTTGTGGGTAAACGTCAATGTCTTCACTGATGGTGATCTTCACTTCACTGTTGGCGTCAATCACGATTGGGCGAGAACTTAAGGTATGTGGAAACATAGGCACCAGCGCCACCGCGTCTAACTTCGGATGCATGATCGGGCCGCCGCCACTTAGGGCATAAGCCGTAGAGCCCGTAGGCGTACTGACAATCATGCCGTCACTGCGCTGATGGTAGACAAACTGGCCTTCAATGGATAAATCGAATGCGATCATTCGCGCAGACTTACCAGGGTGTAAAATCACATCGTTCAGGGCTTCACCGTAACCAATGGGTTCACCATTACGCTTCACTTCCGCTTCTAGTAGGAATCGACGCTCGGTGATGTATTTACCTTCTAATACTTCCCGTACTTTTTCTTCAAGGTTGTCAGGGTTAATATCCGTCAAGAAGCCTAAACGGCCACGGTTCACCCCAAGGATTGGCACATTTGACTTCACAAGCGCACGTGCCGCACCCAATAAGCTGCCGTCACCGCCCACTACGATGACCAAGTCACAGATCTCACCCATCATCTTAGGGCTGCAAACCTGCAGGCCGTGGCCCATCATCACTGACGCTATTTGCTCTTCGAGAATGATATTGATACCTTCATCCCCTAAGAAACGGCGCAAACGCTTAATGGTTTCGATTACCTTTGCGCTGTTCAGTCGACCAATGATGCCAATATTACGAAATTCATCCATTTGAATACCACAAACCTTACTTGAATATGGGCTGTTTATATCATAAATCAGCTTAGAATTGGACTGTAGAAACCCGGTATGGAATATAAAAGTTCAGCGGTTCGCCACCTTGCTTGGTGCTTATTCAGTGAACCCATGGCCGTAATTTCAAACATCACACCTCTAACTATTAAGCCTAGTCAAACTCTTCTTGATTGGTTGACTCAATTAGATGCACACCCTCAAGCATTACAAGACTATCTTGCTGAGCATAATAGCGTGCTACTGGGCAGTTACTTTGAGTGCCTTTGGCAGTTTTTTTTTCAATACAGCCCAAGCTGGAACTTGCTGGATCACCACATTCAAATCCGCCAAGAAAAACAGACTCTTGGCGAACTGGATATACTGGCCTGCAATACTGAGGACAACCAAGCGTTTCACATTGAACTGGCGGTTAAATTCTACCTAAAACAACCGCAAACAACTGGCGACTCGCTTGAGGATTGGCTGGGGCCACAAAGCCATGACCGACTCGATTTGAAGCTAGAAAAGCTTAGCCATAAGCAACTGCCATTTTTAAACCATGAGGCCACCCAAACGGAATTAAGCAAACGGAATCTGCCCACTAATGTAAAGCAAGCACTGGTCTTAAAAGGCTATTTATTTGAACCCTGGCAAGCCGGTCTGAATACCGCTCAAACACGCCCCCACCACAACAGCATCCACCCTAATGCCAACCTTCGCCAATGGCTTCACCATAAAGATTGTCAAACGCTGTTCAGCGACGCGAATAACTGGGTTGTGCTGCCTAAGCACCACTGGCTGGGGCCCTACCATAGCGCTTCGAATGCAGCCCTCCCCATATTAAGTAGCGAAGCTGCTGAGCAATTGGTTAATGAGCACTTCTCCAATTCAACGTTCCCATACGCATTGATGCTGGCACAGCTATCGGCTCATGATGAGCCCATGGAGCAAACGCGATTTATGTTGGTGCATGACGAGTGGCCAAACAGGGCTGTGAATTAGAACGTAATACTTGGGCGCAGTACAAACGCCGTATTTGATTCTTCAAGACTTAAAGGGCCTGAATACTTCTCTCGTGTCTCTCGCACCAAACCCACACCAAACGACAACACCCAGCCTTTATCCACTAACGGAATTTTTTTATCGATGATGATTTGCTGGCCAATGGTTTTACCTGTGCGCTGACTCACCCGATATTTGAATTCGATGCCGCCATTTTTAATCCACGAAAACACATCGCCTTTTTCTTCGACCCGTTCGCGCTTAATGGCCACGTAGTATTCATCGGTTACATATGGGTTATCGTGAATTTTTGTGCCGACTCTAAACGACCAGCTCAATAGTCGCTCTGTGGTGATGCGATCCCCTTTGATTTTCCACTCAAACTCCCCCCAACGGTCTTGAACCAACTCATTCTTACGAATATGCAAATGGCCATAACTGGCAAGGTACCCCATGAAGCCTTTACTTTGTGTGTGATCACCACCCTTGGTACGGTATTTCACCATATTGCCTAAAAATATCGACAACGCATAAGGCTCTTCAAAACCCGCAGTGGCCACCTCAACAAGATTCAGCTTACGAGTCACCGTCATATCGTCGTATATATCTTCTGCATCATCGCTTTTAAGCAAAACACCCAGAACAGGCATAGGATTGAGACTGGCTTCGATTAAGAAGAATCGAGGCAGGTAGGAGCTAAAAAACAGGTCTGAATACACCTGGGCCTCTGAGCGTTCACCTAATTCAGGAACAGGAGAATCATCAAGGGTTTGATAGTACGCAACATTGCTGTAGTAAGGGTCAATTTCATACTCCCACTCACTTACAGCCCAAGCGCTTACCGCCCAAAATGAGATGAGTACCCCCAATAGAAACGTCATTCATTCCCCATAGTGATCAATTTAGTACGATCACTACGAAAGTGTAGAAGGGATTAATCGTATTGGGGGAATTTCAGCCTATTTTTTAACAGCAACACCAACACCACAGCCAGCCCACACAAACCGCCCACTAAGTGTGCATCCACATAAACAAAACCCCCAATGGCATCACCCAGACCGTTATCTTGGTAGTAATGACTTTGCTCCCAAAACAGCTTCGCCACCACCAAGGTAATCAGCGCATAGCGACGCCATAAATCCAAGCTTTGACTGAAGTACGCGGCCACAATGAACAGGCCGTGCAACACGCCTGAAGCGCCCACGTAATAATAGGTCATGCTATCTACAACAATATAAAGGGAGATCAGCACGGAGCTTGCGCAGTAAAACACAAACCACAGCCAAGCCCGGCCAGCCGGTTGAATCAAAGCCAATAAAATGAAGCCCGCCCCATTAAGCAAGCCATGAACCCAACCCAAATGGACAAAATGCGCGGTTAACAGGCGCCATATTTCGCCATGTGCCACCGCGCCTTCGTCATAGCGCAACCAAGGCTTAAGCCAAGGATTTAAAGCCACTAACAACAAAATCAAGACAGCCAGACATAAAGGCCAAATGGAAAGGGAATGACGCTGAGCAAATGCAAGCATGGAAACGCTCTTGGCAAAATGCACACTTTAACAGCAGAAAAAGGGAATAAGAATAATTTTTAGAATACCGAGAAATAAAGACAGGCAAAGGCAAAACAAAGCCGACTATCGAACTTCCTGACCTTGTTTTGTCTTGCCTTATTAAAACTTAGCAAGAGCTAACCAAATTGCCATGTTCATCAAGACGATTGACAGCATTGGTCTGCTCCAGCCTGATGTGCATCAGGCTGGGTGGTCGAGCGCTACGAGAAGGCTCTTCCTTGGCTTGCGGCCAATGCTTTGTCTAAGCCCCCCATGGTCGCAAGCAAGTCCTTGCAGAACGGTACAAGCCAGTTACAACTGAGGGCAAATTCGTGGGCGAATCGAGCATCTTCACCTTCTGAACGGTCCGGTGCTTCATCTTGCTCAAGTAATAACTTGACGCGTTTTATTGACATATCATCTTGCAGAACAAAGCTCACATTTTCTCGCCAAATTAAAGCAAGCTTGCTGACAATTTTACCTGCCTCCATGTGCACATTGAGCTCATCAGTTAACAGGTCCTGATTACGCGCACGTACCAGTGCACCCTCCTCATCCTGCAATTCAACTTCCTCCCCTAACGCCCAGTCTTGCGGCAAAGAAAGTGGATTTTTCAACCAGCTGGTCATGACGTGACTCGGTGAATTATCCGTATTCACCAAGGAGATCGGCAGGCCATCCAGTGTTTCACGCAAGAAGGCCGTGGCATCATCAGCACTTTTCCCACTGGCTGATAACACCATTAACCAGCCTTGTCTTGGGAAAATTAAAATCGGTAAACGACTGGACTTGGTAAACGCCTGAGGCAATAAAATTTGAGTGAGGTCTTCTTTCATCTGAGTGCGGATTTTTTTGCTTGGGCTATAACCTTCCGCTTGCTCAAACTCTTCAATTTTTACTTGAAGGTGTTCGTTAACAACAGAGGCAGGCAATAAACGCTTCTCAGTCTTAAGCATGAGCAATTGTGCCCCATGAGCTTCATAGACACGCTCACCTGAACTGACCGCACTCACCCAGCCTTGAGAAGACAGCTGCTGAGATAAACAAGGGGCAAACGGTTTGGTCGCCAACTTGTCTTCCAATACATCACGCTGCGGCAATGGTTTATTTAACACATACCAATAAAAATTTTTAACCTGCATATACAACCCCTTGGTGGCCGCGCATTATGCCCAAATGCCGTTATGTTGCACAGGGTTGATCACGATTTTCAGTCCGACCTCAAGGTATCGTATTGCGTCAAAAGGCATGTTTTTGGCCAGATATGCCATTGATATTAATGCGAGGAATTTCAGCGTACCTTTGTTTACACAAAACGCCAACAGCGTCACAGATTCTAATTGAATGCCGTCACGGTTAAATGATATAAGTGCTCCACACCAATAAAAATAAGAGCCTTCCCATGAGATTGCTTAGTGCTATATTTCTTTTAGTTACATCAAGCCTGTTTATGTCTCACGCTACAGCATATGAAGTGTCTGACGTGAATCTAAGTGAAGTGGTGCCTGCCACGGCAGAACGACCGGAACTTTACCTAAACGGCGCATCTTTACGTGAGCTCTACCTATTAATCGAAACCTATGTGGGTGCATTGTACTTAGAAAAGCCGTCCACCGACCCACAAGAGATCTACAACAGCGAAACCCACAAGCGTATGGTTTTCCACGTGATGCTAAAGAAAGTAGGCGCTAGACGTATCGCCAATGCATTACAAGAAGCCCTTGTGATGAACATCACCAAAGCACAACACAAAGAACTTCACGACGAAATTGAACAAATGCTGAGCTACTTTGATGGCAAGATGCACCGCGGTGAGGAATCTTACTTTGATTACATTCCGGGCAAAGGCACGCAGGTGATTATTAATAATCAAGTGAAAGGCTTGATTCCGGGTAAAGACTTTTATCGCGCCATGCTATCCATCTGGATTGGTGAAAACCCTGTGGGCCGTTCATTTAAAGACGACATCTTGGGTTTGAATAAACCGCACAAAGAGACGCAAGTAGCAGGACAATAATCAGTCTTCTTGCTGCTGACCATAATGGGCTAGGAACACATCCTCGCCCATTTTTTGTATCTGCATGTCAATCATCGCTTGAAACGGTTTAAGCAGACCATCGTAATCCTGAGTGCCCGCCAAATAGTTACAGCCATGCATCACGGCTTCCAATGTGGACACCCCACCTTGCACTGAGCTGGCTCGAATCTGATACTGACTCGCCGGCACATTGGATAAATGCACACATGGTAGACGCTCAAGCCATGGGTTCATGTGCCAGATGCGCTTTGCTTTGCGCCAAGTGCCGTCAATCACAATTAACGTGGAGACGGGCTCGCAAACGCCCGATGAGACAGCCAGATCCCAAGATTCACTCAATGGAGTAGGAAACAAAACGCGACAGGTTTGTGGATGCTGAAGAAGCGCTTGAACCTCTTCGCACTGCTCAAACGTCTCCCCCACCAGCACGTTCAAGGGTGCAATGGATAACTGCAATAAAGGGACGGTGGCTAGCGCCTGTTTTTGCTCACTGGGGTGCTGTAGAATCAGCAGCCGACATGGCGCCTGTAAATTAACTAAATACGGGCAAATACAAACTGCTAGCGGTCGCTGACAGTGCTCACATAATTTTCTTGGCATATTGCTCAATGCAGATTCTATATCAGGATAAACATTTACTCGTGATCAACAAACCCAGTGGGTTATTGTCACAACCTGGCAGCTTAAACGACAGTGTGACCCATCGCTTACAAAACGAGTTTCCATTTTTAGGTGTGGTGCATCGCTTAGACCAAGGCACATCAGGCATCATGGTGATCGCGCTTAACCAAAAAGCCCTTTCGCACCTCGCCAAACAGTTTCAGTTTCGCAGCACATTCAAAGTATACGAGGCCGAAGTATTCGGTCAATTGCCTCTCATAAAGGGACGTATTGATTTACCCCTTCGCTGTGACTGGCCTAACCGGCCCAAACAAGAAGTGCATACAGAAGGCAAACCGTCTGTGACCCACTGGCAATGCATTGAATCCAGCGCCAAGCGCAGTCGTGTGCAGTTAATTCCGCACACAGGTCGTAGCCATCAACTGCGTGTGCATCTAGCGAGTATTGGGCGCCCAATTATCGGTGATTACTTTTATGCGCAAGGTGAGGCATTAGCCATGAGCCCACGCCTTCACCTTCATGCCAAGCGTCTCGTTATCAATCATCCCATCACCAACCAGAGAATCGAATTCAAATGTGATGCGCCGTTTTAATTAATCCCTGGGTGTGGCTGAATTATTAGCGATACACAAGTCAATAAAGCCTTGGGGCAATACCGGAGTGGGCTGTTTGTTGTCATCAATGGCAACAAAGCTAAACATGCCCGTAATCGCTTTCTCACAACCGTCTTGATACAGGTCTTCAACATACATATCCACCCGCACCTTTAAACTGGTGCGCCCAACGTGAATCACCTGAGCGATCAGCTCAACCACAGAACCTGCTGGCACAGGGTGTTTAAAATCGATCTTATCTGAGCTGACCGTCACAATGCTTTGACGGCTGAATCGGGTGGCAGCAATAAAGGAAACTTCATCCATCCATTGTAAAGCGGTACCGCCAAACAAAGTATGATGGTGATTGGTTGTATCAGGGAAAACGGCCTTGGTCACATGGGTTTTGGCTAAGGCTTTTCGTTGAGCAATGATTTCATCTAAGGTCATGGTCAGTATCCATTTTTAATGACAATAATTTTGGACCAAACATGCCCTTATTACCAATGATGATTTTTCACCCCCAGTATGAACCCCACTAAAACGAATGTTGATGTAACCTTATAAACCCGCCAACAATATTGGCGATCTGAGCCACCTCACCATCCAAGTGCAGATGATGACCGCCGTCTAGCCAGTACCACTGTTTTTCACTTTTAATGTGTTGCCAGCGCTCACTGGCTTGCTGCTCACTAAATAAACCATTATTGGCGAACACACCCAGCACAGGGCATTCAATCGCAGCAATAAATGAATGGATTAGGTCCTCGGGCAACCTGACCATGGAGGTATGACGTAAACGTTTATCGTTGGCCCAAGCATAACCGGATTCTGTTTTCAGTAAGCCACGTTCAACAATTTTTTGTGCCGAGTCGGCGGACAATTTCAGTGGGCCATTCATTCTGGCCTCAATAAACCCCTGTGTCTCGTGGCGTGATGTCTGCTGAGGATTGTGTTTTTTCATACTCTCAATCGCCTGAGCCAAACGCTCCGGCGCGGTTTTAATGTCTCCGGCCATTGGGCCGATGGCTTCAATGAGCGTCAAACTGCGCAAACGCTTTGAAAACGTGCCCGCATATAAGGTCGCAATAGCCGCCCCCATGGAGTGGCCAACAATATGACATTGCTCCCAGCCGAGCTCATCTAAGATAAGCTCAACATCCTCGACTCCTGCCCACAAATGATAATGCTGATGATTGGGCCAATGGCCACTGAGCCCATGACCTGGCAAATCCACAGCAACGACATGACACTCACTAAGCAAGGGTGCAAGGTTGGAGAAACTTTCAGCGTTATCCAGCCAACCGTGAAGTGCCAGTATTTTTTCGCCATCTGGATTGCCCCACTGCAACCCATGTATATCGATGCCCTTCATGTGCAATTTGATCGTGGGATTCATAAAGCCTCAACTATCTGTTCAATATCGTGTGCGGTTTGCTCTGGAAATTCAAAGGGAAACAAATGACCTCCCTTTACCTTTAGGACATTCATACCCACACGAGTTTGCATCTGTTTTACCAAGGCCGGACGAATCACATCGCTGCTCTCGCCATAAACCAAGGTGGCGGGCACGGCAAGGGGTTGCTTATGGTTAGGGATCTTATGGGGCAAAGTGCGATAAATGGCGACCTCTGTGTGTGCTGCGTATTTTAATTTTAAGCCCTTCTCATGCACCTGAGTGCCGTGATGAATATAGTCTTGTAAACATCGTGGATCGGCTTGCTTAAACAAGGATTTATTTGAGAAATACTCAAAAGCATGGTCATGATCATCAAACAACTCTTGGCGGCCATTGGTTCTACCAGCCGGGGTAATACGATCAATAAAATTAAAACGTTTGGCCACTCCAATCACAAATGCGGTTAGGCTATCTAACAATGGTGGATCTAACAAAATGATCTGTTTAAAAAGCTCAGGTTGCTTACGCGCAGCCATATAAATCAATGCGCCTCCCATGCTGTGCCCCACCGCAATAATCGGACTTTGATGGAGGGAGGATATTTCGTCGATGAGCTCATCCACCAAGTGAGGCCAATTATCCGTTACCGGATAATGCAACTGGTGCCCATGCATATCTAAATAGCTTACATCAAATGTCTGTGAGAGCTTATCAAGTAACACACCATAGCTTTTTGCAGGAAAACCATTTGCGTGACAAAAATGTAATGCGGGGCGTTCCATCACCAAGGACTCACTTTAAGGTCGGACGGGGCAACCGCATAGCCAGCACCACGTAATAAGTTTAATAACCCATGCTCACCTGGTAAATGCAAAGCACCGACTGCAATAAAGACCCTACCTTGGGCCAATTCAGGGAGTATTCTCTCAAGCATACGAGTATTTCTTTGGTCTATTAACGAGTTCATGAGGCGACTAGCAAGCTCGTCATCCTTGGTTTGTAATTCCATACTACGGCGATAAATCTCATCGAGATCCCCCTCCAAGTAGGCCTGAACGAGCTTTTCATTTAATACCTGAACCTCTGGCATGAAATTCAATGAATCTTTTAGCAAGGTGATTTGATCTGCCTGACTCAGCTCATCAAACACTGACAACTGTTCCTGCAGGGTTTCTAGGGCACACAATTTTTTATACTGATGAACGCCCCAATGATACAGCTGTTCGTCTAACGCATATCCACCTTGGCTTTGCGGGCGACTTAACACTACCATGGCTGCCCAAGGCTTTAAATGCACCGCCTCTAGTGGCGTCATACCCCGTTTATTTAGCAACAAGCTTAAACGGTTAAATAAGGACTCGCCTAAAATTTCATCTAAGAACTGCCCCTCTGGAAGCAACATCGCACGACCAATACCCACCTGAGTTTCACGATTAGGCAAGATCTCTAAGCACAGGATTTTCGCCTCATTAAAACGACGGGTCACTTGCACATCAAGATCCTTGACGCGCTTGTCATCAATATGGATGGTGCCAAATAAAAAGGAAGGGGGCTGCTGAGGTTTATGGATTCGCCACAATAAGCCAGGCCCAACCTGGGCTGCAGCATTGGCACAAAGGAGAGCGATTAATAAGAGGACAAGATGCCTTGCAACATTCCGCATTGGTCTGCAAACACCTCCGCTTGAATGGAAACAATGGCTGCCGTTTCAACATGTCGACCCCGTGTGGAGCCATCACATAAATGGGTCGTTAATCGTCCTGCAAACGTTTGGTGACAAACCAACAGAATATTTAGCGCATCGCCTTCAATGGACATAAGCTCATCTAAGGCCGGGCCTGTGGCCACATCCGGGGTAATCCAATCGACTGTCGTGCAGCGCTGCGTGTGAATACCCTGTGCCAGTAGGATTTCCCAGGTTTGTTGTGCCCGAAGATACGGACTCACAAATACATGGGTAAAGGTTTCATTGGCTAACGCTTGAGAATTAATACTCACTTGCCGACGCCCTTCATCGGTTAAAGGGCGCAGTTCATCTGAAGGAGCCATGGACTGAGCTTGCCCATGGCGCATGATCCAAAGCTTATGCATCGCTTTGATCTGTTACTTTTTTAGTTTTTGCAGTTGTTTTTCGTGTGGTTTTTCGCTTAGTGGTCGCTGGCGCTTCTTTTGGCCAGTCACTAAACGGAAACGGCTTTTCTTCTGTGTTATAGCTTAGGTAATTAATAATTTGCGACACATATAAGCTCAAGCCTTTGGCAAAATTACTTAAACCTTGATTACCATCGCCACTGAGCAATACGTAGAACCATTGGCTAATGGCCACCAGCAAAACAAGAATATCCACAATGCGGTATACAATAAAAAACAGCACCATGAATAGGCTGCGCAACCAAAATGATTCGGACTTAATATTGTCTTTCCACTGCTTATCCATTTGCTAGGCCCCTCTGGGTAAAGAAAATTCCACGTCTGTATTATGATCGCCTGTCATTAAGGCATTCGCGACTTCATCCACTTTTACACCTTCAAACAACACGGCATATAAAGCATTCACAAGAGGCATATAAATCCCCATTTCGTTGGCTTCATTACGGACATAACGCAAGGTATTAATGCCTTCCGCCACTTCTCCTAATGACTCAATCGCTTGATCTAAGCTTTCACCCTTACCAACCGCATAGCCTACACGATAGTTACGACTTAACGGTGACACACACGTCGCCACAAGATCGCCAACTCCCGCTAAGCCTAAAAAGGTCATGGGGTTCGCCCCTTGCGAAACCGCAAAGCGGCTCATTTCAGCAAGGCTACGGGTGATCAGCATGGCTTTGGTATTTTCGCCAAACCCTAATGCAGCAGCCATACCGGTAATAATCGCGTAAATATTCTTTAATGCACCACCTAGCTCAACGCCATACATATCAGCGTTCACATAGATTCTAAAGAACTTACAACTAAGGCTTTGCTGAATAAAGTCACGTACACGCTTGTCTTTACTGGCAATCACGGTCGCCGCCAATTGCCCTTGAGCAATTTCTTTAGCTAAGTTCGGGCCACTGATGACACCGATGGGGTTGGTTGGAAATACGCCACGTAAAATATCACTCATTAGGTTAAAACCATCAGGTTCTATGCCTTTTGTGGTGCTGATTAAAATTTGTTCTTTATCGACAATGCCGAGTGTGCGCTCAACGATTTCACGAAATGATTTACTCGGAATCGCATAAAACACCACCTGACTACCTTGGATGGCATCTGCTAAATCATCGGTGGCGTTAATGCCATTGTGCAGCATCACACCTGGCAGATATTGTTTGTTTTCATGGGTTTCATTGATATCAGCAACCGCTTGAGGGTTACGCATCCATAAGCGCACGTCAAAGCCGTTTTCAGCCAATATGTTTGCAATTGCGGTACCGAAACTACCACCACCTAATACGGTGGCTTTTTGTACCAAAGGTTCTATTGATGTCATAAATATATTAGTTTTCTTCTAAACTGTTCACTAAATCCTGAAACGCATCGCGGTTATTTTGGTTCATATCCATCAGCAACTTATGAGCCTCTAACACACGCTTTTTCATCTCGGCTTCATCAACGGATTTAAGCGGTAATTCGTCAAGGTATTCCACGTGGGAAACCAGTTCTTTGACGATGTAAAATACTTGATCAAAACCCATACTCATTAGGATTCGATTAATATCATCTTGGGTAGAAATAATGGTTGGCAACTGGCCATATTTTTCTTTGTAAAGAATGGAAATCTTTGCAAGTTGGCCGAGTGACGTACTATCGATGCACTGAGTTTCAGTTAGATCGATAATCACGGTTTTAAATTCTTCACTTTCAAACATTTGATCGGTGAACTGATCGAGTGTGCTGCATAAACTAAGACGCACATCACCGACGAATTTGATAATGTAAATTCCCTGGCTTTGAGCAACGAGAATTTTTCCCGTATTCATGATCATTCTGTCCTGGACAATGTTAGCAATGTAATGTCATCTGGTATCTCATTGCCGGTATCGATTTTAAGCAAGGATTCCAAGTTTTCTATGGTCAATTGACCATCCGCTACCCACTCTAATAAGCACGCTTCTTTTTCAGCTAAAGTAGCGTGAGGCAACACTTCAAGTATACCATCTGAAACCGCTACCAACTGGAACGTTTGCCCCAGCTTAACATCATAAGTTGAATATTGTGCCGCTAAAAACAACCCAGCTGGCTGGGATCGACCTTCTAAGTAGTGTACACCAAATTCATTGC
>Ga0115005_10001488_pt1 | contig 18594 bp, 14 predicted proteins | sample ArcOceMetagenome_FD_87163 | JGI IMG/M metagenome (GOLD analysis project Ga0115005, IMG submission 87163) | Marine eukaryotic phytoplankton communities from Arctic Ocean - Arctic Ocean - Greenland ARC118M Metagenome | ecosystem: Environmental > Aquatic > Marine > Oceanic | place: Arctic Ocean... | reverse complement strand
TTCGCTTGCAGCACTGGTCGCCTCGTTGGCATCGCTCGCGGCCTGTGCAGCACTGTGTGCAACGCCATCAACCGAGCCGCTCATTGTATCTACAGCCTGTTTCGCGTTAGTGGCCGAACGCTGCTGAACATCTATCGTACGCTGAGTCTCTTCGGTAACGCCACGTAAGTTTTGGGCAAGGTTAGAAAGGGGCAAGCTTGCTTCTACTACATCTCGCACAACGCCCTGCAATTTATCCATGAACTGATTAAACCAGTAAACCAGATCACCAATCTCGTCTTCACTTTTTGTTTCGATGCGTACCGTCAAGTCGCCATTTTCTTGTGCGATATCTTTAAGTGAACGGACAACATCATCAATGCTTTGCTTAATGCCCCTAACGATAGGGACGGCAGTAGCAAACAATAAAATGGTAACAACGATGGCTAAAATTACCCCGGTACTAATTAACGAGGTATTTGCACTGTCTGTATTTTCAAATGCTTCCTCAAACGCTGCTTGTTGTTCGTCTCTGAACTTGGACATGGACGCAATAACACCGTCATAAGACTTGTTCATCTTTGAGGAAAGCTCACCAATGCGGCTAAAATCAGCTGTGCCATTAACCATGGACTGAGAAACGTCGAAAGCGACTTTAAAATAATCATCGAACCCTGATGAAATTCGAGAAATATCATTGCGAAAATCAGGGCTAATAGACGCTATCTGATTAAGACCGGCTTTTGCCTCATCAGCAAGTTCCTGCGCCATGACAAGGGTATCTTGGTCGCCAGTAGTAACCGCACTTGAAAGGGTGTCACGAACTTTTTGCATTTCAACGAGGGTAGAAGCAGATAATTGTAGCGCAGGGAACTGAACTTTTTGAACACGCTCAAGGGTCGCACCGTTATTTAAGGCGGTGTAGACAGTAATAAGCAAGTAAATAATAAAACTTAGCGCTGCGATACCCGGAATGAGGAAAATCTTAGTCGCAATTGGCATTTTTTTTAAAAAGTTCATTCGCTGTTCCACTGTTATTATATTTGCTCAATAGTTTTCTAAGTATGAGTGAAAAACTATCTTGTTCTACTTTATCTACTTAATAGCGAAAATCTTTAATTTAATTATGGCCTCGCATTGATATACGAGGCCAAGCAGAGTATTAGAACGTGTAGTTTACACCCACTTTTAGAAGTGTAGCATCGTTCAAATCGTTTAGGTCATCTGAGTACCAGGTTACGTCAGTTTTAAGCGCGAAACCCGGTTCAACATCGTAACGCAAACCAACGGTGACTGCAGATACATCAAGATTTTGCTGCGCAGCAATACCCGCAGCTGTTTGGTAGATGCCAGCCGTACCAGCAGCGCCATTCCATGTTGCATCAACAACTGCGTCTCCTGTGGCGATTGTTGCAGGCAAAGCTGCTATTAGACCTAACTGGGCGCCATTATCAGCTTCTTCAACTTCATAGGTGATATGCGGAGTGAACTTGCCAAAACGCATGCCAGCAGTTACATACCATGCCTTGTTATCAGCAATAACAGAACCGTCAACTTCTGTTTGTGTAAATTCTGCACCTACGAACCAATCGTATTTATCGATATCAATGGCAACCTCAAAGAAGGTTCCCGTGTCTTCGTTAACACTAAAACCTTCAGCCGCGGTTGAAGCGGTAGGTATGAAAGCGCCATACTGCGCCAAACCACCGACAAAGGTGTCGAAATCTGGATTAGCGGCGCTCGTTTTACCGCGCGCTAACAATGTACGCGCACTGAACCAATCGCGCGTCGCTTCAAAAGAAACAGCAACAACATCTTCTAGCTCTAGCGCTGCAGGTGTGCCAGAAATAGTAGTGTCAGCTTCAACGCGACCAACTGTAAACTGTGCACCGTATTCCCAGTCCCCCGAATAGTTCATGTAATCCACACGAACACCGTCGATATTGTTAAAGTCGATACCGTAAACCGCATCTGGTGGTGTAAGCCAGTGGTAAGAGTAACCGATATCAAGTGACGCTGAGTATTTGAAGAGCGGCATACGTAGGCGACCTGCACTGATGTTGACATTGTTATTCAACACATAAGTCATATAAGCCCATTCGAAGTCTGCGTCGTAATCATCTCTACCGCGACCAACTAACTGAGCCGTCGCCGATAATTTATCGCTCACCTCTCCACGAACTTGGAGACCAAATACACTGGCTGGGTCAAAGCTAAAGTCACTGTCGTAGTCGTAAACTGATTCATCGTCATCTAACGTCATGCCGGCAATCAAGTTTGCGAAACCATTAATCTGAATGTCTGCCATTGTTGGAGCAGCTAAAAGGCCAGCCACAGATAAGATAGCAAGTTTGGTTTTCATGCGTATTCCTTAATTCTTTAATTCTTTAATTACACAGTAGGTTAGAAGGTTGCAACAACGCGCACGCTGTCGTTCACAGCGCTAGCATCGACATAGCCGATGGCGCCAGGATTACCCGCTACTGCAGAAACAACCTCTGCATCACTACCTAATGCTGTTGGTGGTTGACCTTTACCGGTAAACACAAGCTTTGACCAAAACGCTGTAAGCTGGGCTGCAGTTTTGTTCAACACTTTGCCATTAAATTCGTCAGTCGCCGCTTGCCCTTTTGCAAGTGCTACAGGCTCTGCTTGCGTGCCGCCGGGAAATGCTTTTGCTTTATTCAAGAAGATTCGGCTTATACTGTCTTTATCCAATGAGTCACCATTGCTGGGATGCACGATAACAGCCACGTCGGCAACCGCAACGTTACAACAAAGGGTTGCTGCTAGTATCCATTTCTTCATGATGTGTCCTCTAAAGTATGTTGATATACGCGCTCACCGCCATCTACTCTTTAAACACTATTATTTGAATCTTAGTTCGAGTGTGTTGTCGCGGCTGGCAAATATGGGCATGTCCGCTCATATAATTACGACGTGGTAAGTATTAGTCACAAACGCCATAATCGCCAATTTGAGCATAAAAAATTAATGTCTATAAATGAGTGACTTATATAAACACCTGTAATTGCTGCGCAGTTTAGTGGAAGAAAAAAGTTAAGCAACTATACCTACGTCTAATGGGTACAATTAATACTTACAACGCAGAATATGATAAAAAAACACAACGCTTAAAAATCAGAAAAAAGAATATATATCAATTAGATACATTTGAACAAAACTTTAACAAAGTAATGAAGGGGCATGCTAACGTATTAAAATAAATACGCTATTAATTTATGGTTTATCTGACCAAGAGGTTAACAATGCAGGGCAAATGCCCTGCATATAGAATTATGATTCACCTTTTTTGTAAGGAATTTCTTCTTCAAGTCGCTCAATTTCTTTGGTTCGTTTAAGTGGTGAACCGGTATTACGAGCTAGCCAGCTATAGGCTGTCGGCACGACGTATAGTGTCATAAACGCTGAAACTAAGACGCCGGAGAAAATAACCATCCCTATCACCATTCGGCTCTCAGCGCCGGGCCCTGAAGCAAGTACTAGGGGAAGAGAGCTAAATACAGTAGTAAAACCAGTCATAACGATGGGGCGCAAACGCTGGGCTGCAGCGCGTTTCAATGCATATTCAAATTCCATGCCCGCGTCCCTCAACTGATTGGCAAACTCCACAATGAGTATGCCGTTTTTAGCTGCGAGTCCAATAAGCATAACCAGGCCAATTTGGCTATAAATGTTAATTGTCATTCCACTGAAAAACAAACCGATATAGGCACCAACTAGTGCCAATGGCACGGTGAGCATTATCACCAGTGGATGTACCCAGCTTTCAAACTGAGCAGCTAAAATAAGATATGTGATGGCGAGAGCGAGAATGAATACATACACAAAAGAGTTGCCGGCTTCTTGATAAAGCTGAGACTCACCTTTGTAATCTATCGATACGTTATCAGGTAGCTCCGTTGCAACAATGTTTTCAAGATAGTTGAGCGCTTCTCCCAATGTGTAACCGTCTGCCAGGTTTGCAGAAATCGTTACTGCTCGCATCCTGTTGTAACGATTTAACTGGGCTGATGTTGCCTGCTCTTCAAACGTCAGCAAATTATCCATGGGGATAAGCTCTCCGGTTCTCGCAGAGCGTACGTAAAGGTTTTCTATGCTGTTAGGACTTCTAAAATCTTCTTCTATCCCTTCCATAATTACGTCGTATTCCTCACCTCTATCAAGGAAAGTGGATACGCGTCGCTGCCCTAACATCACTTCTAATGTGCCACCTATATCGCTAATAGACACACCAAGATCTGCGGCCCTGTCACGATTAATATTTACCAAGAGCTGAGGAGACGTCTCTTTATAGTCTGAGTCAAGGCGAATAAGACCTGGATTTTTAGTGGCTTTTTCAAGCACGATGTCACGCCATGCAACTAGGTTTTCATAGGTGTCACCTTGTAGCACAAACTGCACCGGCCGACCTAAACCGCCCCCCGAGATCCCGCTTCGCATTATGGCGAAAGCACGTACATCAGGAACAGAATTCAGTTTTCCGCTAATTTCATCCATAAGAGAAAAGGTACTAAAATCACGCTTATCCCAATCGGCAGAACCTACAATCGCGATACCCGCATTACCGCCAAACCCTGGGGTTCGTACAAGTAAGCGATTTATTTTTCCATTTTCTCTATAGGGCATTAAAATGCTTTCAATTTTCTCTAGGTTTTTCGCATTACTTTCAAAGCTTGCCCCTTCCTGTGCATTCATCAGAATAAAGAAATTCCCCCTGTCCTCTTTAGGGACAAACTCACTTGGTACTTTCTCTGACAACTGAACAAGCGCAATAACCGCTACAACGAGCATTAATAACATCAGAATAGGCTGATGCAGTGTTTTGCCCAGCGTATTGAAGTACCCGTTTTCAAGTTGTGAAAAACGCTTATCCATCCAACTCCCAAAACCCGATGAACGAGTGCGTTTTTTGAGAATTTTTGACGCCATCATTGGTGAAAGGGTAAGCGCAGTAAAGCTTGAGAACGCAACGGCGGCGGCAATCGCCAGTGCAAATTCAGTGAATAACCTTCCTATATTTCCTTCTAGAAATACCAGAGGTACAAACACAGAAATAAGCACAAGAGTTGTAGCTATTACGGCAAAACCTACTTCTTTTGCACCGCGATAAGCCGCTAATATTGGAGGCTCTCCCATCTCGATACGACGGTAAATGTTTTCAAGTACAACAATGGCGTCATCAACCACCAAGCCAATGGCAAGTACCATTGCTAGTAAGGTAAGCAGGTTGATAGAGAAACCCAATGCATACATCACAATAAAAGCAGCAATTATCGAAACAGGCACGGTAACCGCTGGAATTAATGTTGCGCGAATATTACCTAGAAAAAGGTAAATCACGATAACAACCATCAACATAGCAATGCCAAGCGTTTCATAGACCTCATCGATTGACGCCTCAATAAAAACGGATGAGTCGTAACTTGGGACAATGAAAATATTGTCGGGAAGCGTTGCCTCTATTTTTTCTATTTGCGCTTTTGCTGCTCGTGCAACGTCAAGAGTATTTGCTTTGGACTGTTTTATAATACCCAGCCCTATCATATTTACCCCATCGCCACGAAACTCGGTTTCGTCGTCTTCTGCGGTGAGTTCAACATGAGCAATTTCACCTAAGCGAACAAGATAGCAGTTGTCACCTACAGCAACAGTTAGCGCAGCAAAGTCGTCGGGAGATAGAAAGGTTCTTGCCACTCGCACTTCAAAATTTCTGTCGGTACTTTCCACCTCACCGGCGGGTAGTTCTACATTTTCGGCACGAATAACTTGCTCAACATCGCTTACGGTTATTCCACGGGCGGCCATTGCGTTGCGATCTAAAAACACTTTCATGGCATAGCGTTTACCACCACCTAGCTGCACTCGCGCTACGCCATCTACAATAGATAATCTATCTACCAGTACACGTTCAGCGTAATCCGTTAGCTCCATCGTATTTAGATTAGTACTTCGCAAGTTATACCAAACAACAGCGCTTTCATCTGAATTAGCTTTTGATACTTCCGGGGGATCCGCCTGATCAGGCAAGTTATTTAACGCCCGGCTCACTCGCTCACGTACGTCATTCGCGGCGGCATCAATATCCCGCGATAATTTAAACTCGATGGTAATGTCAGACCGACCGTTGCGAGACGTAGAGGTAACATTTTTGATACCTTCAATCCCCGAAATTCTATCTTCCAAAAGTTGGGTGATACGGGTTTCAACAATATTTGCCGATGCACCTGTATACGTTGTGCTAACCGAGACGATTGGGGGGTCAATATCTGGGTATTCCCGCAAGCTCAACATAGTGAACGCAACAATACCAAAGATGATCAGTAGCAAATTGATTACGGTAGCAAATACCGGGCGCTTTACGGAAACGTCTGATAACAACATAGCAGTGAGCTCCCTTAGCGGTTAAGAACGTTAACCGGAGACTGGTCTCGCACGCGAAGCGTCCCCTCGGTTATGATTTCATCCCCTTCGCTGAGACCACTGACTATTTGAACCAAGCCAGGACGGCGCTCACCTATTTCAACTTCCGTTTGGTGGGCAACATTATCTTTAATGACGTATACAAACTGCTTATCTTGTACGGGTACTAAGGCTTTTTCAGGAAGCACTAGTGTATTTAAAACGCGCTTTTCAACAACGACGGTTAATAACATACCCGGTCGTAGACGCTTGTCTTGGTTATCGATTGTTGCTCTCACTCGAATAGAACGACTAATGGGGTCAAGGCGTGTATCTATATTCGAAATGTTGCCTTTGAAAGTCTCACCGGGGTAAGCCACGGAAGACGCGGTCAGCGTTTGCCCTTTTGCAACGCTTGCCAAGTGATTTTCAGCAATATTAAAATCAATTTTAATCACGCTTATATCATCTAACGAAGTAATGGTATCGCCAGGCTGTACCAGTGAGCCAATACTGATTTCTCGGTTACCTAAAAGCCCACTAAATGGTGCGCGAATTTGCAAATCATCAAGCTGCGCTAACGCTATGTCCAGCTGAGCCTCAAGCGCTTTTACTCGAGCTTGTTGCTCATCAAGTAGCTGTTCAGATGTGGCATTCGACTGTCGCAAATCAGCAATACGCGTAAATTGACGCTTTGCTTCCTCAATATTTGCTCTTAGCTCTTCGACTCGTGCTCGCTCTTCTGTATCGTTCAGTTGCACAAGTACCTCGCCTTTTTTCGCCTCATCACCATCTTCAAAGTTAATTACTTTCACCGTGTCGGTAACTTGGGCGGTTATATTTACTGACTCGTTGGCAATTGCAGTGCCCAAAGATTCAATAGTAATAGGGAAAGCTTGTGAGGAAACAAACGCTGTGTTGACAGGGGTAGCCCTTGGTCCGCTCTGGTTTGCGCTTTGTTCTTCAGGGATATTTAAGTACACCACAATACCAGCAAGCAACACCACACCAATAAGTAATGGCGATAAAGAAAATCGTGAAGACATAACCTTTCCTATAGGTAAAAGCGTCCCATCGAACATGAGTTTTTATCGCAAATATCAGTCAATGGGCACTCAAGCACACAAAAATCGCTTATTTGTTAGTTAAGCGTCGTTAAACGTTAGTTCATGTACTGCGTTATTGTTGTTTTATTTTATTTTTTGCGTAGAGTCTGTGGCTTCATTTTCGTTGAAATTTTAATAACCTTTAACAGACACGACCTGTATTTTACTCAAATCGATGCGCAACTTATTTCACTTATCAGCTTTATTCGCTGTTTTAACGCTTTTCTCCTGTACGGGAGGCGCACCTAGCGAACCTCTGTGTCGTATTTCGGATGAGCTATCAGCTAGGTTGGACACGCTAAAAATAGATAACCCATCAGTGGCTACTGCTGCAGCGTGCTTAATCAAAGTTGACAAAAAGGTGCTGCTAATACGACACCGCTTATCAAATAAACTTGATTTCCCTGGGGGTGGGCTTGCAAATAGTGAATCGCCAGCATGCACTGCTCATAGAGAGACATGGGAAGAAACCGGTTTTAATGTAGAGGTTTCACAATATTTAGCGACGACAAAAAATGGCCTAGCCCTTTTCGGCTGCGCATTAGATGCCGGTGTAGAAACGCTTCCAGATGCCTTTGATGCTCCACCATGGGCTAAACTAGAGGTAAAAGGGCTGGTAAAGGTCGACCCATTCTCTATTGATGAGAAATCAATGCGATTTGCAGACGACCTTATTCCCTTGCGCGATGGCTACACCCAAATCGTTATAAACCAGCACTGACAAATCGTTGTTCATCTATATCTGTATTGGTAAATTGTCTATACGTTTTAAAAAGGAGAACTGGCTTGTTTTCACTGCCGACCCTAAGCCTTAAAGGCAAAGTATCTGAACAAGAGTGGAATACACGTGTCGATTTGGCCGCTTGCTACCGCTTAGTTGCAGACATGCGATGGGGAGACCTTATCTACACGCATATATCTGCGAAAGTTCCGGGAACGGATCGCTATCTAGTTAACGCTTTCGGCCTTGGGTTTGATGAAGTCACGGCCTCAAATTTAGTGAAAGTTGATTTGGAAGGCAATATTCTAGACGACACGCCTTACGGCATAAACCCTGCGGGCTTTACAATTCATAGTGCGATCCACGAAGTGCGACACGACGCACAGTGTGTCATCCATCTTCATACGCTGGCTACAATATCGGTAGCGTCAGTAAAAGGTGGGCTCAAGCCGTGGAGCCAATATTCTATGTTCTCTTTGCCGTCGCTGTCTTATCACAGTTATGAAGGATTAGCGGTGGATGAAAGCGAGAAAAAGCGCCTTCAGGATGACTTGGGCGATACTAACCACATGCTTTTACCTAATCATGGTGGACTCACTATTGGTCCAACCGTCGGCGACGCCTTTATGCGCTTCTACGACTTACAACGGGCCTGCGAAATTCAACTAGCTTTGATGCAATCGAATGAGGAAATCATTGAAATACCGCAAACTATTATCGACGGTATTTATGCTCAGGCAAACGTTGTCCACAGCGGCGAAACCGGTGGACAAAAAGCATGGCCTGCAATGCTTAGAAAAGCGTACAAGTTAGATCCAAGCTTTTGCGAATAACGAAAGGTTATTCAGACTCTTTTGCGATGATGGGCTGCTTTTCTAGCGAAAGTAAGACGGTCAAACAGCGTCTACTCGTCATGCGCTCACTTACTCAAACAGGAATTGTTGTAACACTATGAAAGTAACCAAAGTAGAAATTTTCGATATTGAATGCCCTAAACGCCCTCAGTGGAACCCTGTTTTTGTGCGCGTATACACAGATGAAGGGATAACTGGGGTAGGTGAAGCTGGCCTTGCTTACGACTGGGGTCATAGCGCAGCAGCCCATATGATTAAAGAAATTGCTGAAGCTATGCTTATTGGTTTCAACCCTTTCCATACAGAGCTTCTCTGGTCGAGAATGCTGCGTGAGGGCTTTTGGGGTCTTGGCGGCGGGCCAGTTATTTATGCGGCAATGAGTGCGATCGATACAGCACTATGGGATATTAAGGGTAAAGCACTTGGCCTACCGGTTTATGAATTGCTAGGTGGAAAGACTAACGGCAAGTTACGCAGCTATGCTAGCCAGCTACAGTTTGACTGGGATAAAGAAGTCACCAAGCTCAATGACCCTGCTGATTATGCCCGAGCAACAGAGAAAGCCCTTAAAGACGGTTATGATGCGGTTAAAGTAGACCCTATTGTTTACGATAAAGACGGCAACACCCACTTCGACAGAACAAAGCTCTTCACTAAACCTGAGCTTAAGCTATTCAAAGCACGACTTCAGGCCATTCGAGATACTATGGGTGAAGATGGCGACATCATCTTTGAATGTCACAGCTTGTTAGGCGCATCTACTGCTATACAGCTAGGCGATATTGTAGAAGAAATTGGCTGTTTATATTATGAAGAGCCAGTGAACTACCTGAACTCAAAATTACATGATAAAGTGGCTAAAAACGTTAACGTACCTATAGCGGGCGGCGAACGTTTGTATCACCGTTGGGATGTTCGCCCTTATCTTGAAGATCAATCTATTGATGTTCTACAACCAGATGTAGGCCTGTGTGGTGGTTTTACAGAAGCCAAAAAAGTGTGTGATTACGCAGATATCTACGACGTGCGAATTCAAGCCCACGTTTGCGGCGGTCCGGTCGCCACAGCAGCTAGCCTTCATTTGGAAACCGCTATTCCTAATTTCTTAATTCACGAGCATCACACTTACGCGATTAAAGATTGGAACCGTGAGTTGTGCATTCAGGATCCACAGCCGGTGAATGGTTTTATAGAAGCCCCTGACACGCCGGGAATTGGCATTGACTTAAACGACGAGGTTGTCTATCGCTCACCGCATATGACGGTAACTGAACTAAAATAATCCGCGGAAGCTACGGGTAAAAATCTTAGTTTAATTACAAACCGTACAGCTGGCCTATTGTTCTTCAATAGGCCATTCGTTAGCAAATTTTTTAAGAATCTATACCCGTTAAACGATGTCGTACCAGTGCTTAGCGTTGAGTGAGAATAACGCTGCTTTTTGTTCGTCAGATAGCGACGCTGTTATATCTAAATAGCCTTGCCATAACGTTTCATAAGGCATACGCCACTGACAAAGCGGATAATTGCTGGCAAACATTAGCTGGCTTATTTCTACCGTTTCTAACAGCGTGTTTAACACGACTGACGCCCTCGGCCATTGCCAGTTGCGCTCCTGCATTTCTAAACCCGAAAATTTAAACGCCACCTGCCCTGTTTCAGCTAAATAGCGTAAATTATTACGCCACATTTTAAATGCCAAGTGCGCAGTAGAAAGCGGTGCTACAGCACAATGATTTACCACAATTCGCAAAGTCGGCTCTTGTTCAAGCATATAGAGTAACGAGCGAACTGCATGAGAATCGGCTAAATCAAACTGGCCGTCGAAACTTAACCCTCGGGCAGCCATATGCCTTAGCCCCCACTGAACGTCTGGCCTTCGCAAAAGAGAGCTAGCATCATTATCTAGAATATGGCGCAAGCCTCGCACCGATGAGTAAGTTTTCAATTTATCTATATGGCTACCGACATCATTGCTCGTTAAATCTATGCAGGCAACCGACCGAAAAGGCAGTGTGCAGTGACGTTCTAAAAAGGTAATTTCTCGCCATGGCCGTTGATTATCGAAACCGGCCTCGATATGAACAAACCCTGCAAGCTGCCCTCGCGCTGCACGCAAAAGGTCGTTCTCAGTGGTATTCTTAGCAATCGCGCTTTTATCGGGCCAAAAAGGCGTATTAGACGGCTTTAACCAGTGATACTGCCCCTCGCTCAAGGCAAATAAATGAATATGCGGATCTATCCACAAAGGCAAATGTTGACTCACTTTATGTTACCTTGGTTATAATGCTTAGCTGTGATACTTGGGCTCATGCATATGCCTAACGTTAAAATTGAAGTACGGTAAAGGTTTGCTCTTCAACGCACTAGCTGCTTTCAAACACACCGCTTGACTATTGTGCGGTGTAGCCGCCATCAATAGCGTATAAGCTTCCCGTAATAAAGGAGGCTTTGCTGCTGCACAAAAAGTAAGTCAATTCAGCTACGTCGTCTGGCTGGCCCAATCGGCCAATGGGCTGTGCGGCGGCTTCTTCGGCTACCACGTCATCCTTATTTGCCCCTGAGCGAGCTACATAATTGTCGATAGCGTTATGAAAAAGTGGCGTTTCAATAGTTCCAGGGCACACTGCGTTTACGCGAATATTGTACGTCGCGTAATCAAGCGCTGTCGTTTTAGCCATAGACGCTAGCGCTCCTTTGCTTACACCGTAAGCAAATGAGTTTCGCTTGCCCACAAAAGACTGATCAGAGCCCATCACAACGATAGCACCGCTACCTTGTGCTTTCATTGTGGGCAAACAGGATTTTATCGCGCCATAGGCCCCTTTGATGTTTAGGTTTATGACTTTATCAAGCAAGGCTTCATCCGTATCCTCAATGGTTGCTGATACATGTATACCCGCGTTACACACCAGCGCATCTATGCGGTTATAGGCAGCAAGAACCTCGCTTATTGATGATTCGATGTTTCTAACTACGCTCACATCGCAAGGCTTCCAAAGGCAATTAGATAACGGTTGCTCGAAGTCTCTGATATCAAGATTAATCACATTGTAACCGTTTTGACTGAACAACTTACAAACCGCATAACCAATCCCAAGACTCCCACCAGTTACAATGCAAACCGGGCGATGATGACGTTCGTCTTTATTTAAAGCACTGTTGATTGTCGCGTTTGTACTATCCGAATTACCTGATGCCATATTATTGTGAACCACGTTTTGTCTAACTTTTATTTCTATGGCGTAAGCATGCCAGTGAGAACGATAAAAGCAAGTAAACTTAGCCATGTTGCTTTGTTGATGGGAATGGCTTGCTCAAACCGAAACCACCAATGAGCTTACAAACATATTTATCATTCACATTTATTATTAACTTTCCTTTAACGGGCTATTACGGCTAGGCTTTTTGTGACTATAATAGACAAAATTAAAACACCTGTTTGAAAAAGGAGTCATCCATGCCTCTATACCATGCCCCTACAACTGACTTTCAGTTTTTATTAAAAGACTGGCTTGGACTTGATGCTCATTACGAAAAGTTGGGCATAAGCGACTTTGACTGCGAGTTAGCCAATGAGATTATTGCTCAGGGTGCTAAATTTGCGTTAGATGTTGTAGCCCCACTTAATCGAGAAGGCGACGAAGAAGGTTGCAAACTAGAAAACGGCAAAGTAACCACCCCTAAAGGTTTCGCAGATGCCTACCAAGAATATGTCGCTAATGGATGGAATGCGATGCTAGGCTCTGCCGAATATGACGGTCAAGATTTGCCTTACACCATGGCTGTTCCGGTTCACGAAATGCTCAACGCCGCCAACCTTAGCTGGCGTTTAACGACCATGCTTACAGAAAGTGCAACCCTTGCGGTAACAAAGCACGCCAGTAAGGAACTCAAAGATATCTATCTTGCTAAGCTTATTAGCGGTGAGTGGACAGGCACTATGAATCTGACTGAGCCACATGCAGGAACGGATTTAAGCTTGCTTAGCACGAAAGCCGAACCACAAGGCGACGGTAGCTACAAAGTGACCGGCAACAAAATATTTATTACCGCTGGCGATCACGACTGGAGCGCTAACGTTATCCACCTTGTATTAGCACGCCTACCTGATGCGCCTAAAGGCGTAAAAGGGATAAGTCTGTTCTTAGTGCCCAAGTTTTTACCAGACGCGAACAACGAACCAGGTGAAGCTAATAGCCTGTCTGTGGGGAGTATAGAGCATAAGATGGGTATCAAGGCGAGCCCAACATGCGTGATGAACTTCGATGGTGCTACAGGTTACCTTGTCGGTGAAGAGAACCAGGGCTTAGCCTGTATGTTTACTATGATGAACGACGCCCGTTTCCAAGTAGGCTTACAGGGCCTAGGTGCTGCTGAAGCGTCTTATCAAGGTGCGCTGACGTATGCCCGTGAACGTGTTCAGTCTCGCGCGCCACAAGGCATTCAGAATCCAGATGGTAAAGCAGATCCTATCGTATTTCAGCCCGATGTAGCGCGCATGCTGCTCACTCAGAAATCACTGATTGAAGGCTGTCGTGCCTTATCACTTTTCTATGCCAAGTTTATGGACGTTGAGAAACACGCTGAAGGCCAGGAAAAAGAAGATGCTGAGAAGATACTTCAGTTTTTAACGCCAATTTGTAAAGCGTTTATGACTGACATGGGACTTGAAACCACCAGTTTAGGCGTTCAGGTATTCGGTGGACATGGCTTTATTCGCGAGTGGGGCATGGAGCAGCTAATGCGAGATGTGCGCATCGCGATGCTATATGAAGGCACTAATGGTATTCAGGCGCTAGACCTCATCGGCCGTAAATTAACCCGTGACGGCGGCCAGATGATGGAAGCGACCTACAATGCATTCAGTGCACTCGTTAATGACATCCAAGACAGTGAGGCAAAGAATTTGGCTCAAGGTATTCTGGACGACTGGCGCGCCTCGTCAGCTGATTGCCTCGGCATGGATGCAACTACCGCCGCATCGGCTGCCTGTGACTATCTAGCCTACAGTGCTTATTCACTTATCGGCGTACTATGGTACAGCATGGCTGATAAAGCACAGCACTCAGAAAACGCCGTACTTGCTGCATCGAAAATGAAGACTCGGAATTTCTATATGGAACGTATACTTGTACGTCGCGACGCACATAAAGCTGCATATAAAGCAGGCCCAGACAGCACGCTTGCTATTTCAGGTAACGAATTTGACTATCTGTGATAACTAAATAGTCAATCGTAAGTTGCTAGAGGCCCAAAATAGTTGGGCCGCGCATATAGAAAAGGTCACGTTGTGACGTGACCTTTTTAATAGTTACAGCGGGATGGAAACACTTCGCTATTGCTAACATTTCAAGTAGTACTCTATAAGTGTACCTTTGAAATAAGTGTACCCTTGAAATAAAAGTACACTTGAAAAGTTACGATATCTCTCGTTAAGCGCAACCCAAGCTCAAAAAAGCTTAATTTGTTGCTGCAACTTGGGTTGCAAACGTATCTGAAAACCAATCGTTGAGCATTGCTTTTTCATAAGACAATGATTCTGTGCGATTACGACGAATATTCGACTCCATGAAGTCCATATCTTTAAGTTTAATTTCTTCGCCGCTCACAATGATCTGCCCATCGGCGTTTGCTAAGGTATAGCTAAACGTCATACGCGGTATATCAATACGCTTTATGATGCGAACATCACTACCCGCTCCGTTACCAAAACCAACAAACTGACTTGGCCACACTTGCCCGGCCAAATCGACGTTGGTCACCGTCATAGACAACACTTGCGATTCAGGTAAATCCTCAGCGAGTTTAACGATGTGGGATTCAAGTTCTTCAAGTGTGCGCTCCCGAAAGCGTTTGCGTGACTCATTCGTGGGCCTGATGTCACTGTAAGACTCTGGTTCTTCCCACGTGATTTTAACCTCTGCCGCTTGTGTGGGAGCAAAAACAGCAAGTAATCCGACTGCAGCTGCGCAGCCCAAACAAGAAAAAGTACGTAATTTATTCACTTTAATGCTCCTAAATTCAGTCATTTAAACCGTAAGTTAGCAAACAATGTGAAATCGGTTATTCAATTCACTACTCGCAGATAAAGAAAAGGCTTATGAACTTGCATAGTCTAATCTGGCTTTGCGACCTGCATAACTGGCGACTGTTTAATGATTAGGCAAAGTTGAGCGCGTTTAGTTCCCGAAAAATTAGGGTTTATGTCATCATTTTCACAGTAGGTGTGATAAAACCGCTTTACGCTCGCTGAGTCCGCAGTAATTTGTTGAATGTAACTTTGCTGATAAGGTTTTAAAGGACTGAGCTTTCCACTAATGTCTTCCTGCAAATTAGTCAGACTTTCGCGCTCGGCAGCGGTAGCAATAGATACAAGCCAATCAGACACGGTATTTTGAATATCTTCAAAAAGATACTGAACAAAAGGAGAGCGCAAAACTAAGATTAATACGATGATCTCAGCGGCGATGATAAAAAACCTTAACATGACTTCTCAGCTAATTTCGATAGGCGTTTACGACAAATAGCGCCAACTTTTCTACAATTTGCGAAGCGGTGTTTATGCAAGACCAACTTCGGATTTTATGAACCTCACTGTACACGATGCAGTCAGTCATTGACCATATTAATGTTAAAGATATTAGGGTGATACCTGGTTAATTGTAAATACTGAGAACTATACTCATGTATGCTAATCGGCAATGAGCATCTTGAGTTACTCACCGTATTGCTAAGTTGACACTGACAACACAAATTAGGAAATAAAGCCCTACTTTACGCTAAATTTCGGAACTTTCAGTATTGACTGAAAGTTCAAAAAGATTCACCATACGCCGCATTATTGATCTATGTTAAAGATGATGGTGTGAACCACGTTATACTGCGCAGGCAGTTCGCTACATCATATAAGGTTAAGCTATGAATGAACAAATACCGGTAAAGACCGTTACACCGGTAAAGGTACATAAGCCTAAAGGAGCCACTGAGGGCAAACGCCACGACTCTCGTAGCCGTATCTATGTCCGTGCAGTTCAAGGCCCACTTGAAACGTTCAGACGATTCTTTGGGCTCTTTTTTCTGGCCCTTTTCGCCGTAATTCCGTGGATTCAGTACAACGGTCATCAGGCGGTGCTTCTTGATATTGGCGAGCAACGTTTTACGATTTTTTCGCTTACCCTATGGCCCCAAGACCTTACGCTGCTGGCCTACATATTTATTGTTTCTGCCTTCGCCCTCTTTTTTGTTACTACGTTTGCTGGTCGAGTCTGGTGTGGGTTTATGTGCCCACAAACAACGTGGGTCTATATTTATACATGGTTCGAGGAGAAGTTCGAAGGGCCACGAAATAAACGCATCGCGCTTGATGCCCGCAAAATGGATGCCGATAAATTTCTACGCAAAACCGCCAAGCATACCGCATGGGTGTTAGTGGCGCTTTTAACGGCATTAACCTTTGTTGGCTACTTTACGCCAATTGATGCATTATTTATTGACTTTGTAACCTTCAACACCGGTTTTTGGGCAGGTTTTTCCGTTATATTTTTCGCAGTTTGTACTTATGGTAATGCGGGTTACATGCGAGAAATCATGTGTACACACATTTGCCCTTACGCGCGTTTTCAGTCGGCCATGTTCGACAAAGACACCTTCACTGTTTCATACGACGCAAAACGAGGTGAGCAGCGCGGTCCTCGACCTCGTAAACTTAGTCACGAGCAGGTTCAAGAAAAAGGGTTGGGCGACTGCATCGATTGTAACTTGTGTGTGCAAGTGTGCCCAACCGGTATCGATATACGCAATGGCCTTCAGTACGAGTGCATTAATTGTGGCGCGTGTGTAGATGCTTGTAACGGTGTTATGGATAAAATGGGCTACCCCAAAGGGCTTATTAGTTTCACATCCGAAGAAGAATTGGCTGGAGGCAAGACTCACATTATTCGCCCCAAATTAGTGGGTTATTTTGTCGTGCTTCTTGTTATGACAGGTTTATTGGTTGCCAATATCTGGACGCGCAGCCCAACAGAAGTAGACATTATTCGCGACAGAAATTCATTGTACCGCGAGACAAACGAGGGTCTTATTGAAAATGTTTATACCATCAAGGTACTCAACAAAACTCAGCAAACACAGACCTACTCTATTGCTGTAAAAGGCCTGCCGGATTATCAATATATTGGTGAGCAGCAGATGACAGTTGCCGGAGGCGCGGTTTACAGTACACCGATTTCAGTTGCAACTGATGCCTATAATCTGGAAGATACGGTTACCGATATTTTTATCAGTGTAACCACCACAATTGATGGGGAAACGGTTACGGTTGATGAACCAACGAAGTTCCTTTATCGATGACAGACTTTTCTTTCTCTGGGCTTAGTCCAGATACCATATTAGATGCCCTGGAAAGCCAGGGCATTTTTCTTCAAAGCGGCTTGTTAGCGCTTAACAGTTATGAGAATCGTGTTTACCAATTTCTTGCCGAAGATGGTATGCGTTATGTAGCCAAGTTCTATAGACCGGGTCGCTGGAGCGACACTCAAATTAACGAAGAGCATGAGTTTGCTCAAGAACTTATAGAGAATGAAATTCCTTTAGCCGCGCCTATTGCCATTAATGGCAGTACACTGCACCATCACAGAGTCGGTGAGACCGACTACCGCTTTGCACTGTTTCCCTCTGTTGGCGGAAGACAATTTGAAAACGACAATCTTGATCAACTCGAGTGGATGGGCCGTTTTATAGGCCGAATTCATCGTGTCGCTCATTCCAAAACATTCACTTCTCGCCCTTCCATTGATATTGAAAGCTACCTCAACGAGCCAAGAGACGTGCTCGAGCAAAGTACTTTGCTACCAGATCATTTAAAAACCGCATTTTTTGCCATCTTGAACCCCGTTATTTCGGCCACTAAGGAAGCATATAAGCCTACGTCTTCTATTCGTTTGCATGGCGATTGTCACCCAGGGAACATTTTATGGCGAGACGGCCCTACGTTTGTTGACCTTGATGACTGCCGCATGGGGCCTGCTATACAAGATCTGTGGATGATGCTGAGTGGAGATCGTCAGCAGCAGCTTTTACAATTAGATACATTGGTCGAAGCCTACGAAGAGTTTCACTCTTTCGATTCCAAGCAGCTTGTGCTTATCGAACCCCTTCGCGCTATGCGTATGGTGCATTATATGGCGTGGCTATCTAGACGCTGGAAAGACCCTGCCTTTCCTCGCGCATTTCCCTGGTTTGCAGAAGACAAATACTGGGAAGGTCAAATTCTTGCCCTAAAAGAACAAATGTCGGCCCTTCAAGAGCCTGCGTTGAAGCTTGGCTATTAAATGATTCAGGTGCGGCATTTTGTTTAACCTGCATCATTATACCAATCCGCATAGAAAAGTGCCCACTCAGAAGGCGCTGGCAAGTTTCCTAGCGAAGCGTGGGAATGCAGGAATGGCTGCTCCCTTTCAAATTCCCAGAATGAAGCTAGGAAGCTTGCCAGACCTTCCCGAAGGGCGAG
>Ga0115005_10001487_pt1 | contig 18594 bp, 15 predicted proteins | sample ArcOceMetagenome_FD_87163 | JGI IMG/M metagenome (GOLD analysis project Ga0115005, IMG submission 87163) | Marine eukaryotic phytoplankton communities from Arctic Ocean - Arctic Ocean - Greenland ARC118M Metagenome | ecosystem: Environmental > Aquatic > Marine > Oceanic | place: Arctic Ocean... | reverse complement strand
TTTCATCCTTCATTTCAAACTAAAACAAACCAAAAAATGCCCATCCTCCCGAGTGATCCAACACGCGGCTATCGACGCGACAACAGAGAAGCACAGCGAAGATAAAAAGCGCGTGCTACAGTAGCTACCGGCGACACCAAGCAGATCGATGACACCATCGTACATCATAGCATCAACTCAACAACAAACAAAAAACATTAACAAAGAATCCACAAACACACAGTTAGTAGGACCTTATCAACTAGTGGCCTGAATTTAGAATTGCGCATTTCTTCACGCACCCTATTTTCACCAACAGTCAGAATCTTTGATTACATAGTAGTACGTGTACTCCAAAGCAAGAAGCTACCACGGCATGTCTAACCCCCAACGTAAAGCGAAAGGATCCAAGTCTGGAGCATCGCTCGCTACATATGGAAAGGTAGATGCAAACCAAGCATCGAAACAGCTTTGGCTGGCTCGCCTTCCCCCTAACCTAGCTAAATTGTGGGACGAACAGCCAGAAGGAACCCTACTTGGACAGCTCACATTTACAAAAGGTACACCAAAGCCAAATCTTAAAATACCTCCCCAGCAAAGGCAAAAGCCGATACCTCAGAAACTAGCAATCAGTGTATCTGAAGAACTGTTAAAGGGCGAAAAAACTCTACCGCTGGATTACACACTCACAAATATTACTGCCAAAATTCCCACATCGCATCCGTTCACACGCCACACAAACGGATCAGTTACCATTCATGGAACAATCAATCGTTCCTGCAATTTACAAATGGGGCGAACCCAGCGGTATAGAGATATGTGTAAATCACGCCTGATGAATACCGTTGCGGGAAAGGACAAAAGATTCGTTAAGCCTGTTCAAAGTGCTGATTTGAGTTTGGTCAATATGGGTTCTCTCGGAAGTGGGTTTGGCAATAATATCGCTAACTTCGGCAAAAAGGTGATTGAAGCACAGAAAAATTTGCAAAACGCTGCATTATCACATAATCGCAAAAGGAAGTTTGATGAGACACAATCTGTCCGCAGTATTTTATTTGAACTCTTCAGCCAGGAGCAGTATTGGAGTGTGAAGGAATTGAGAGCTGCCAGTGGTGGAAGGCCGGAGAAGGAGATACGGGCAGAACTTCAACAAATTGCAGAGTTTAAGAGAGCAGGAGAATTCAAGGGAAATTGGGAATTGAAGAAGGATTTTGGGGGAGAGAAGGACGCTAATGCTAGTGCTGGGGATGTTAAAAGTGCATGAGATGTCGTTTGTTTCTCTAGAGTGATGGACGCCATTATTGTACACATGAAAATACATATACATACTTTATCTCTGATAAATCTCTACAAAATGAAAATTCAATATAACCAATCAATGGTCATTTCTTTCTCTTTCAAAAGGTGTAGTAAGATTATTAGTATTCCTCCAAGTTGGAAATTGCAATCGCTTGATAATTGTGATAAATATCAATGAATCGACACAAATAGTACTTACGAGTAGACCCGATACTGCAGATAGATTGTACAAAAAGAATCAGAAAAATTGTTCGGCAAAGTGCCCATGGAATGAAGAAAATTTATCAATGTGTTTATCATGTTATCTTGTTTAAACGCCACTCAAAACCAGCTTTCTCAAGGCGCTGAATGTCAGCTTTGGATAGGTTGTGATGCGGACTTCTTCCCTCTTGAATAGCTTTGTAAGACTGCCTCATGACACTGCACAGAGAATTATGCTTATTGTTTCTTGATTCAGGCGCATCACAGTGTCCAAACTCTGTTTTGAACGCCATGAGATCATTGAAGCGCTCATCGAATTTCTGAGAAAGTTTCCACTCAAATCCTGCATTCTCAAGACGCTGCATATTTGCTTTTGATAGCGTGTGATCATGCGGACTTCTTCCCTCTTGAATAACTTTGTAACACTGTCTCATGCGATTGTACCACATCCCCAGAGAATAGTGCTCATTGTTCTTTGACTGTGGTGTTTGACGCACATTGCAGTGTCCAAACTCTGTTTTGAACGCCATAAGATCATTGAAGCGCTCATCAAATTTCTTACAAAGATTCCACTCAAATTGAAAATCCTGCATTCTCAAGACGCCGAATGCCAGCTTTGGATAGTTTGAGACTCGGATTGCTTCCCTCTTTGATAGCTTTGTAAGACCACCTCAACTTACTGCACTATTTCCCAAGAGAAGTGTGCTCATTGTTACTTGACTGTGTTTGATGCACATTACAGTGCCCAAACTCTGTTTTGAACGCCATAAGATCCTTGAAACGCTCATCAAATGTTTGTTGCCCTTTTCTTGCTTTGTGAACCCTTGTAGCGGTTGCTCCAGCCGACTGACCCCCTTCGAGAAGAACCTATATCCAAATTTTCGTTGCTACCCTTCATCACCATGGTCTCATCATCAGTTGCACTGCTGTCGTTAAGAGGAGGAAAACCAGGCAATGTAGTATTCCTTGTTACGACGCCTGATGTAGCATGAGGAGATACTTCCCATGATTCCTCTTCTACTACTGGAACATAACGGGTGGGAGCAACCTTGACACCGTGTACTAGCCGTGTCTTCAGTACGTGTACATATCTTTTGACCGACAATCTCCTGTCTTTCTTTTTTAACCACCACCGCCTGTTTCTCTTCTTGCTCCTCGCTGCTGATTTGATTTTCCAAGGGAACAATCAATTCGTTGACCATTCGGTCAAGCTGAACATGATACCACATTTCCATTAGCAATGCATTGAAGGCGAGTGGCGAGCGGAATCATGACGATGATAGATACACACACCAAATACTATTGAATATCATTTCGTCTCAGTATATGCGCTTACAATCTTACAATGTGATCAAATTGCGGATCCCTACGACATGTTCTATCTGTTGGAATATGAACCCTGCAGGTTGGGCATTCATGATTGCACTTGTGTAAGCTCTCCTTAATGCATTTACCACAGAAGCGGTGATTGCATTCCGGGTTGACGAGCGTGTCGGTGCAGGGTTCCAAGCAGACGGGGCATTCAAATTCTTCCTGACGAAGTTTCTTGAGGGACTCAAGGACGGAGGACAATGTGAACATCATGATGATTGAGCAGAATTGAAGATGCTGACAATTGGTAATATGTCATGTTGAGTTTGGCTGATGATGTGTGATGTCTCCGGTACGTGTCGGCGGCGCGGCGGTAGGTGTGTAACGTGTAACTTAAAGATATGTAAAAAGTGAAAGAAGAGAGCGACCAATAAGCTGATTTGACCCGTTGAACAGAGATTAAAATATAATGCTTTGACGCAATACTATCTACACTGAAGTGTAATGTAAGAGCCTTCTTTCCACAAAATTGCGCGCATAAAGCTTTGACTTATTAATGTTCTCTAATCACAACTTGTAATGGTATGATACCTCTATTTTCGAAGTTCGACGTTCGACTTACTTATACCTTATACCTTATACCTTATACCTGATGTGATGATGTGATTTGTGATTTGATTTGGCGTGATGTGACCTCTGACTTCCTTGACGCGCCCAAAATTTGTCAGACTTTTCCTGAAGAAATTTTGCTCACAAGACTTGCACAAGAGTGAAATACATCCGTATGATACCACATCAACATAGAACATCTCACCCCCGCCCGCCACCCAGACTTCACTCTTACAAGAACTCATGATCTCACACCCGACAAACAGTCCACAACATTTGACCGTATCCGAGCACAACCATGTCAAAAAGATCACACCAATCAATCCCCGATGGCGGATCGCCACAACCACAGCAGGACAGCGCCTACACAAAGCGGCGCAAACTCCAATTTGGCAAAAGTTCCAATGACCGCTTTCATTCGCCAAAGAGTGCTGTAGATCTAAGCATGCGCAAACTCGATCCTTCTATTCCTCTGGAATCGCAAAGGATGAAGACTCGATATAAAATGATTGAAAAAGGGAAGAATACTGTCGGTTATGATGAATACAACCGACTGGTCCCGGGAAATAAGAGGCGAAAGATTGTCAAACACCCTCAGACGCCTGACCATACTCTCGATATACCAAATCGAAGATGGCAAGGACTAGTCAAGGCATGGTAAGTGATATTTTGTCTTCTTCTCAAGTTTGTTGCTTCTACATGACGTTTAATTAACTCCAAACAATACGCACAGGAGGATCGGACTGCATCAATATGATCCTAAAGATTTATCATCCGATCTAGCTATAGATTCAAAGCCAGCAGACTCTAATAAAATTGAGCCAACTAATGCAAAAGTTGAAGGAACACCAAAAACAATCCAAGATGAAGAACTTTTTCAGGCTTCTACCAAGGGTTTGCAAATTGATGTTTCTGCTGGCGGGGATATGGATGATGGGGGATTTGTGGACTGCACTAATCAAGATGGCGATGACATTGGCGAGTGGGAGAATATTGAAGAAGACAACGTTGACTTTGATGAGAGTGACGATGACTTATTGTAAGGTAATGGAGAACCGGAAAATGTGCGCCGGTTCTATGTTTCATTACGTTACGTGCATATCAGGCCGAAATGGAAATCAAGGGAAATATTGTGATGCAAAAAAGGATTATATATTTTATGGTTATGTAATATACAGTGTACACGTACGAACTAATAACTAGGGACATCTACAATATATCATGAAATCTCAAGCTGAGAAGGCTCAATCCGATTCAAAACTCCCATTTCCATCACTACAGCATCATCGCCATCGTCATCCAAATCAATTTCCACTGAGGCAATAAGAAATTCCTCGCATTGATTCTGCTTCTCTTTCAAGTCATCCCTCTTTCTTTCCAAGTCATTTAATTTTCTCCTCAAAATTTCTACCTCACGCAATATACTCTTGTGCGTATCAATGACATCACAAATTTTCAGTTGAAGCTGATCTTGTTGCTTTAATTGTCTTTCCTTTTCAGTCTCATCCATACCACTTTCGTCGCTATTAATCCGCATTTGATGGTCTGCCAACATTTTTCGATATTTTCTTATTCGGGTACCAAGGAATTGCTCAGACTCTTCCATGATTCTTAGCTTCTCCATTGTGCTCGCGAGGGTGTCATCTAGTTGATTGACGATGGACCTGTCGTCACCAAGCGATTCTTCGATTTGATGAGCGAGGTGATGCCGGCTTGTAGATGGAATTGTTCCCGTAGAGTACGTAATTTGTGGCTCTTCATAGCGATTCTTTATACGGGAAATCAAGGTTTTGAAAACGACAGACATGTTATTCTTTTGTTTGTGTAGTCTGGTGCAGTGTCTTCCAAGAATGAATGGAATCAATCAATCGTTCGGTACGAAGTTCTGCAGATTTCAGCGATGTTGGCTGTTTTTTTGTGATGTGCCGGTCGGTGCGGTTGGAAACCTTGTTATTTCTCCACCAACAGTTTGCAAATATTCTGATGGGGGAAGTGTCTTTCGTTCTGTAGTGAATAGATTTGAGACGGTGGATGTATTCACTTTGTATGTGGGTCTTACTACGTTGTGCTGCTGTAGCGCAGCGTAGCCTCGGGGGTTATTTATTACATTGTTCTTGTCATACTGTACTCACGTACATAGTACGGTAAAGTCACACTACCTGTATGTACTTCTCCTCACAGGCAGAGGGGGGGGACGGGACGGGAGGGGGTAGGTAGGTTCGGGAAATAGCAAGTTTGGTCAGTTCCCCCAATTATTTTCTGACTGTCTTTTCCAAACATGCATGCGACGCATGCGCGCAGACACTGCACTGCACACGAATGACAAATGAATGGCAGCATTGAGAAGTTAGAAAGGATAAAGGATCTATCATCTACTGTACGAGTACTCGTATCTCACTGATACATACCAATCATACATTACACCATCATGTCGAAACCTCCATCGGAAGAGAAACTTTTCATAGATGCATATGCAAAGAAATTAGCCCAGGCCCTTATAGAGAATGATAAGTTCCAAAAAGAAACTCTCCTCTCCGCGTCTCATTCATTTACGAAACAAGAGATTGAAGGTGCTTACCTAGCGCTTTGTTACGATGATCCCATTCTAAAGAATGATTCCATCTGCCGTGAACTAGCATTAGAAATACTTGCTTGTTTCTCTCACTCTAAACACTGTAAAGGTGTTACACCACCACGTAGCAAGGTTCTTAAGAAAGGCCAAAGTCAAAAGCGAGGGTTGACTAATTTGGGTTTGAGTGATCATTTTGTGAATGGGGTATTGCAAACTACGGGCAATAACAGAAATCAATCCCAGCCAAAGCCCGCAGCGTCATTGCGAGAAGAGAATCATGATTACATGAAAGCATACAATGGTGAACAAATGGTGTCAGCCACGTCCGCTTCGAGAGGGTATGTAGAGTTGGCATTTGTTTCGTTTGGGAAGGGCCCTTTGCATTGCTGCAATGCATTATTAGATCTTGATCGAAATAAAGGTGGCGAGGGCGTTCCTTCAAAGCTCAAGGCTACTCGTTCCTTTTTAGGAACTTATAATGGAAAGGATACCAGCGAAGATAATCAACAAGATGGCCGGGGTAAAGACGTGGAGGATGCCACCAATCAATTTCTCGACTCCATGGCACATCAACCAGATTCAGAGAAAGGAGAAATGGAGGATACGAGTACAATCAAAGATGAGGTGCAAGCAGAAGACGACAATGTTGATGACAATGATTCGGATTCGATGAAGGAAATGGTCGCTGCTGAATCTGATCCAGATGATTACGACTATGGCGACGATAGATACAGCAGTCAAGCAGACAAGAAAATACCTGGAGATTTCCAATCTTTTACACAATTTCTTAACGTGCAATCACTCTGCCAATCAAAGCTACTCACAGTGCATGAAATGAGCCATAGAGTAAAATCACTGCTATCCGAGCTGTCTTATCGACGAATCACTATGGGTACTAAGTCGTGGAAAGAATTGGATGTTTCTAATACGCTTGTTGAATTGACGTTTCGGCTTCTAAATTGTTTAGGTGCTGATGACCTTGATGGTTTAGGGATGATGTTCAACAGTCCTCTTATTGCACTGCGTGATCGTGCATTGGATGGAAGCTATGGTCATGATGCTCTAGATGCGTTCCTTGACCTAATTCGCAAGTTGCTCATGTCTCAATCTGCTGATGTCGGCGTATTTGCCTCAACAAACCGTGAGGAAAGTAAGGAATTGAGCCCAGCGAGAGTAATTGGTATGAGTTCATTAGCATCGTTGTGCTCAAGCCTTGACTTGTCAGGGATCACGAAGAAGAAGCAGAGAATTAAGATACGAACCATGATAATGGAATGCTTTGACGCATTCATTGATTGCATTGAATTCGTGAGGCCAAAGAAAAATGACATAAGTTCATTAGCATCCTCATCGTTACCAGCGTGGGTAAGGGTTGCAATGGCTCTCTCGCCAATTATAGACTTTGTCACTGGTCTAAAGAGCAGGTCCGATTTTGGTGCTGTTGAGGATTTGGCGAACCCGCTTTCAAATAGTGAAGCCCAATCCATGTTGCAGTCTGGTTTCTTTCGTGAAATGATTTTACTTTATGCACAAACTGAATGCACCGACAACAAAGAAACGCAGGAAGCAGCGAATGCAACGGATGTCGCAAGAGAACTTCTTTTACGGCAAATTTTTGTTATGTCTGCGCAATCACAAATACTGGCAAAGTACGTTTCTCGGGTACCAGAGCTGACAAATATACTCTATTCAGATGGCTTTCGAACGAACAATACAGTTGATGCAATGTTATGGTATTCGCTACTCTCAAAAATGAAGTCTTCTAGCAGAGGTCCTCAGATACTAATGAAAGGGGTTGCTTCAATGTCTGGCAAAGATATGAATGAGAAAGGCATGAGCTTATTTATGAAATTATGTGACAATAGTGTTGATTGCATGGCTAGTAGAGACGCAACTGATCTTAGTTTACTACATGATTTCATACGATTCAGCAACTGTCTTTGTCAAATACCGTATATTGTGGAATGCTGGGTTGCAGTGATTTCCGAGATGGGCAAACAAAAACAAGTCACAGATGCCTTGACCGCGATTATTAAAGCTTTGCCAAAGTTGAAGTTAGCTTCAACCCCGAAAGATGAAGGAAAAGGTGGAAAGCAAAAGCCATCCCATGACGAAATCGAAATAGATACCAGCACAAAAGCATCAATTCGAAAAGGATGCAAGTCTCTATTGCTGTATCTGGAGAACATGGAACATTCCAAATTATCAAGAATTTCATCAAAGACAGATTAATCTCATAAATTAATGAAAGCCTTCAAGTTCTGCTAAATCTTATCTAATTTAACGATATCACATACTGCAGAAGTGGAGGGCTCCGTGAAGTATCTTCTCATGACTTTCTGTGCAGTTTGAACATCCTCAATTTTGTATCTTCGAAACCAAGGAGAATCGAGCAATACCAATGCCGGAATGCGCGTTTCTGGCAATCTTTGCAAGGACCACTTTAGTACCTCGCTTAGACCACCAGACTCGTTCGCCTCCTTTCTCCAATTTATTTTGCGGTTGATTTTGGACGGTTTCTTTGATTGTTGTTTTGATAATCTAGCCAGCACATCATCGATGCAGAAGTCATCTAAAATCATTGCCAAATCAATAATACTCCGAAGGCCTCTGTCATTTGAACTCTCGCTGCACAATGGACTCCAACCACCAGTAGCGCATTCAATTAAGATCAGTCCAAATGACCAGATATCGCACGGAGGTCCATATGCTTTGTCTAAAACCCGTTCAGGTGACATGTATCGAGATGTCCCCACGACGGTATGATTCAATCCGCTACTAGTAGCATCTAATCCCGTCTTTGCGGAAGAAACGAGGCCTGATATCCCCAAATCAGAAATTTTTATTGATCCCTCTGAGTTTATTAGAATATTGGCCGGCTTGATATCACGATGAAGAATGTCCTCGTGATGTAAGTAAGCCAGTCCAAATAGAATTTGGAATGAAATAGCTGCGAGTGCACTTTGAGGTAACATCCGCGGTTCCTCTTTGCGACCTTCGTAAAATCCATCATTGAAGTTCATATAATGATCAAGACTGCCATAGTCCATATATTCCAAAACCATCGTTACATTCACACCCGGGTCATAAAAAGCCCCAACCATTTGAACTAGGCATTCACATTCCAATTGACACATGAGCTTAATTTCTTGAACCAGCATTGCTGAATGCTTCTTTTTAGCCACATCATTGCCCGGTTCATAAATATCTTGGTTTGCTTGAATGTTCAAGGGGAATACTTTCAAGGCATAGTATTTATTTGGTTCGCGTTTCAGTCTTGCACGTTGCACTACACTAGAAGTGCCTCGGCCTATTGTGCCATCAATAATATATTGATCCAGAGATGGCGATGACGAGACTTCTTTTCCTTGGAACCTAAGGCAGTCTCTTCCAATCGATAAACCTTCAGCTCTATATGTTGTCTCCATGTCTGTCTGTTGGTCTGCCTGTGCGTTGGCGATAGAAACATCTATGGAAAGATTTGGTTTCTTCATATTTTGATAGATTGTGGGCTGGACGGCGAGTGGGTGGTAGGTACCGGTATAATACAGTACCGGTACGTGTAGTTACTTTTTACCCCAACTTCAGAGATTTTAATTATGACGGCTGTTCTTCAACACAGAAGATTGTGCTATCTATCTATCTATGGGGTCAACGTTCAGCTTACTGGTCAAGGATTTACAACAGGCACAGTGTACAGGCAATACAAGTTTGAAACTGTGTGTTTGTTATTTTTGAGTGCCGTTGTGATTGATTTCGACACTCCGCTATTTGAATCGAGCGCGATAGTGCGCGTCACGAAGTAAATTAATTCAAGGCGCGCCCACCCACACAACGTTTCGTTGGTGAGTACAGTAGTAAAAGTATAAAGTACATGCAAGTTTGGATTGACGTCAATAATTAGTATTATATAATATGCCTTTTATCTTCGACGAAGCGACAACATATGTACAATATCTCCATGGCTAAGTCCCATGCGATGGAAGACAAATCATCTTCAATCTACTAGCTGCGTGTAGCAGTATCTTTCAGTTTGACTTCAATATCTGCCAAGACCTTTTCGAGGTCGATTGTTTTTCCATTTCGTATTTCCATGCAGGGACCGTGTAGCATCTTATTTACCAATTTCTCTCTCTCCCAGTCCCTGTCGTCGCATAATTCCTTTGCTCGCTGCCTAAGCGTGACTATTTTATCAGAAGACTCGTAGGCATTCAATCGTTCAATACTACGCTGTACGGCAGGCTCAATTGCCAACTCAATGACTTCCTCAGCAACTTCATTTGCAAGTTGAGGGGGTGCAGCTTGACTATATTTCCCTTCCCCATCGTACCCTTTCAGCTTATTTAATACAGGACACTGTTTAGTATCTCGTGCTGCTTTCCCAGCGCTCAATGCAGCATCAAGAATGATTTTCATTTTGGGATATTGGCTAGCTACTTCTGCTGTTCTCTTTAGTTGCAGCATGATATGCGCATCTCGACTTGAAAACGGCCGAAATAAAACGGGCCGGTCAGGACGTGAGGCACGAGGAGCCATTCCTGCAGCAACTTTACTAAAGTGCGTCACGATTTCACCCCTTGCACTTGTTCCATTAAGCAATGAAGCCAAATGTTTCGATTTGTCATTATTACGAAGCCCATTGTCTGAAGTTGATTTGTTTTCTGATGTTTCCCCTTTGCACACCATTCCCGGCAAGTCGAGAAATGAAGAGACGCTTTCCATGAGCGGTGCACGTCGCTGTGATTGAAATGATCCAAGTTGCGAATTGATGCAATCAGCAACCACCAATCCTGCTACCTCATCAGCTATCAGATGCGCAGCTTGTCCATTTTGTATGATTCCATCTTTTGATGGGTTGACGGATCCGATTGGTCCTTCTACTACTGTTGCTGTCTTCGTCACTCTTTCCAAAGAAAGGAGAACATCCATTCGAGCACAATTGGAAAGAATGGCACATTCAGTCACAGTATATTCTTCACATGCAGTCCCAACGATAACATCACTCAAAGCTTTCAAGGCTCTTGGTCGAGGCACAAAATAGTCCCTTCCGTCTCCTAGCACAATATCCTTCCACTTCCAAACATCCCTCACAATTCTAGGGGCATCATCCGACAAATGAGGAATTGAAATCAGGTGTATGGTATTTTTAATCTTTTGGGGATTGTTACAATCATTGGTACGTGTAGTAGAAAATTGTGGAGTGTCTTGTATTGAGCTACATATAGATTGAATGTGAAAATGGGTGCTTGTTCGAACACGATGCGTTGTACGTGTACTTGTTATTGGGGAGAAAGATGTGAAGAAGGCAGAGATGCTTGGAGGTTTCATGAAAAGGGACACAATTACCAGCGCAGTCAGAACCTTCACCTCTGCCATATGTCTTGTCATCTTTGATTGCTTGGCTGGTGTTGTCGGTGGTTGGTTCTACAATTAGCTCTCAGTCAGTCCAGTTGGCCAGAACAGTCGGTTGGTATTTTGCAGTTCAATCTATCATAATTCATAATTCATAATGTCCAATCTCGTCCTCTCGTCGATTTTCGTCGCTTTGTGCTTTTTCACTGCTTTTTCAGATAGTGATAGATAATAGATGTATTTCTCTTTGGTTTGCTTTCCTCTTTCTTTCTCTTTCGCGGCATTGGGCATATTTGAATTTCGAAATTAAAGGCCTTTTTTATCCTGATATGTTGAATGTTAGTTTTTGAGCTCAAACCAAGCATAATTACTGTATGTATGTATGAATACTGTAATGTATGAATACTCGTTCAAGGCAACAGCGCAACTTGGACTGACCATAATAAATAGAACGAAATGATGATTGGAACTACCACCACAACAACAATCACTGCTCTAATCTTGCTTCTTCAACAGCACGTAGAAGCCAAGACTGGCAACAATGGCCCAATCACGAGCCACCCCTTGCTATCCCATCACCACATTCTCCAACGCCGAAATCTTCAAGTCACAAACCCCGGCGTCACAGAAATACACAGCATCCCCATCAAGCGTAAACTAGATGGACTTCCACACGCGTACCACCCTGGCACCCAAAGATACCTAGAAGCCGATTCCGAATTCAACACCTTGGAGGTAAACGGACTGTACCAGGGTTATGGAACGCACTATGTAGACCTTTGGATTGGGACACCACCTCAAAGACAAACGGTCATTGTCGACACTGGATCCGGTGTCACCGCCTTTCCGTGTCAGGACTGCACGACATGTGGGAAAGACTACCACGCCTCGGAAAATTTCAAAGAATCGGACTCTTCAACCTTTCAGAAATTTGGATGTTCCCAGTGCCAGCATGCGAGTTGTCGCAATAATGGATCCGAGAATGAATTCTGTTATTTGTCTGTGAGCTACCAGGAAGGATCCATGTGGGCAGCATATGAAGGGATGGACGTTACGTATCTCGGCGGATTACATAGTGGACCTGTCAAGAAGAAGGAGGAAGGGTCCAAGCTTGGTGGACAGATTAATGGCGAGGATCCTCTATCTGCCGCAGAGTTTGAATTTAATATGGTATTTGGGTGCCAGACCAAAATTACGAAATTGTTCTTGACACAGTTAGCGGATGGTATTATGGGGATGTGCCTTAAGGATAGTGCTATTTTTGCACAAATGCATGATCAGAGCATCATTGATAATCCGTCGTTTTCGCTCTGTTTCGTAAGGGGCGATGATGCGGCGAAGGATGGAACTATGGCAGGCACTTTAACCATGGGTGGAGCGGATATGAAACTGCATGAGAAAGAAATGGTTTATGCTAAGGGATTTAAGACCAAAGGAGTCATGCATGGGGTTCATATTCGAAAGGTGCACATTATGGAAGCTGGCAAGTATGATGCTGAAAGTGCGAATAAGGAAAATACGCGGACGGTCGATATTGACGAGACAACTCTCAACAGTGGCTCAGTTATTGTAGATAGTGGAACCACTGACACTTACTTGACAAAAAAATTGAAAGGTCCATTCCTGAATGCCTTTAAGGAATTGGTTGGTTTTGATTACAATACAAATGGAATGAAATTGACGGACGAAGATGTTCAAAAATTACCAACGATCTTAGTTCAGCTTGAGGGTATTCCAGGTGCATCAGAGGATAAGGATACTCCTGGTCTTGCCAAAAATCTTGACCCTGAACATCCTTATGATATTTTAATTGCTATCCCACCTGCTCATTATATTGAATTTGACAGCGACAATGATCAATATGTCGGGAGATTTAGTGTCAACGAAGGGCACGGTTCTGTAATTGGTGCCAATACTATGAGAGGGCATGATATCTTCTTTGATATCCTAGACAATGGTAGAATCGGATTTGCAGTGAGCGATTGTGACTACAGAAACTTGGTTGGTTTGGAGATTCCTGTTGAGAATGAAATCGATGAGCATAATGTGAATATTCATGGTGACGAAACCGACACTGATGCAAACGGTGACGGTGAAGATTATTATGCAGAATCAGAAACGCCAAAGTACACAGAAACTGAGTTTGGTGGATCCGATGGCACTTATAGCGACAGCGGTGGCTCAAGATGCGATAAAAATTGTAAGGCTGGAGCAACCATTGGAGTTGCTGCCGTTGCTGTACTTGCGTTTACGGTTTACAGGAAAAAGCGCGACAAGGCACACTACCAACACGCAATTACAGAGAATGAGCATTTGAATGATCTAGTCCTTGATACTGAAATTCAGATGTCTGAGATATCGTAAATGTGGGCAAGATCCAAATGAAGATTTTGTTCATGTGAAATCATTGGTGTTTTTTGTTCTTTGTCTCCTTATAATAATACTAAAGAATAATTTTGAATGCATCTACTAATTAAGTGTACGGTGGAAGAAAAGACGAAGGAACACAGATTCTACAGACGAAAAAGAGAAAATCTCAGAGGACGGTTGAAGCCTCAATATGAAGTTTTCCTCGAGACGTAATAATTGGAAATTATAGTGCTAACTGTAGTTACAGGTTCAACTCTGATTTCCGCATGAGCTTTTCATCATTTAAAATCAGCACTCCAATCGTAAACCATAGCGTGGTCAAACATACTCACGACGGACCCCCAGTCTTTCTTGCAATGAAGTGCTTGGCTCTTTTGGGCAAGTGCTTCATTAAGATTGTGATTTGCCTCAGCTATGTCCTCAAGTCCCAGTTCATCTTTATGTTGCGAAAGTGGAGAAAACTGACCAACTCCAATTTCAGTGTTGGACTCCCTGTAGAAACCAATTATCACCTTGTTGGAATTGTAGACTGGGAACCCAAGCTTTTGAAAGTGTTTGGCTAGGATATATTCAACATCTTTGGTGGCTTCATCTTGCCAACCATTTTCATCGGGCCTTTGTGCTGGAGACCAGTGAACCTCAGCGTCATGTCGCTGCCTTTTCCTGTTATCATTTTCAAGAATACCTGGGTGTAATAGTGGTGGGGGGCGAGTACTTGTGTAGTTTTGGGGCAAAGTTTGAGGTGTGACAGGAGTTGCATAATATGGACTTTGAGGACTTAAGTCGTAATCGTTCTTGACTCCATAGTATTGATCTGGTAAAGGGGGAGGTCCTCTCTCTCCCCTTCGTCCACCATTACCTTCTTGAGGAGGGTGGATTGTGCCCTTGTCGATAGAATCTTTCAAGGTATAAAGGCATCGATTTACATCACTGAAGTTGTTCATGATTCTAATGAATACCAAATTACTATTAGGAGGACTTCGTCATTGACAATACATAAACGTCTTTACCTGTAGTTTACTCACCTCGAGATACAATCATTTGGGTAGGGCATGATATGGTTGGGTTTTGTGTAGTCGGCAGATCCGTCTGGGCACTGGCAATATCCAATCTGAAGTAAATTTATATGAGATATTTCAACACGAACAATAAACATGGAAGATTTGAAAGATTTTACTCACTAGATTCCATTTCAAGGACGGCAACAGCTTTGCCACTTCATTTGACCAGCCCATTATCTCATTGATCGCTTCACGTGGTTCTATATTTCTTCTATCTTGCCGCTTCATAATGCTACTATCGTGCGATGAACCCGGACTGCTGTGACTTGTGTAGGCGGCATCGCCGGGGGCGCCGAATTGCACGGGAATATCTCCGTGACTGGTTTTACGGCGTGAAGGTGACTGCTGCTGGCGTTTGTTCCGCTTGGATCGAACAATAACACCTTTGGACGTTCCTGGGGCAATATCCGAGGACCTCCTTTCGTCTGGAGAGACCTCTAATTTAAATTTTAGGCCTTGGTGATTCTTGGAAACATCCTCAATCCGAAACTTGATGATAGCTTCACCATTCTCTGGGTCGATGAAGTGTTTTGTAGCACCAAGCAATCGAAGCGTGTCGTGCTGCTTGAGAACTACATTTGAATCCTTGTCATCGTACAATAAGCGAATCCTAAGAGGCAAATGTGTTCCTCGAACGATATCCCCATTCTGATCATATAGCTTGACTTTAACGCGCAAGCATTTTTCTTTACCACCTTCATCTTTATAGAAGACATCACTCTCCCATTCGCTGAACAAACAAAGTTTGTATTTGACAATTTGCACTGCATATCAATTTCAGATTGGTTAGAAAGTTGTTTGAAGGAAGAAAAGACGTCAATTTGAAATTGGCTACAAATGATTAGACTATCTTCTCACCTGGGACAGAGCAAGCCTGCTCGATTTCGTCAAGAACAGCTCCTGTTTGTCTTGAACGAAAAAAGAACTTCAAACAATATGTAATGGGAGTTTCGTCTTCGGGTTCCGGTGACTTGATTTTGCAATTCGCAATCTTTGTTTTTACACCGGTTGCAAGTGTTGTCTCACTCTGATCGTTCACGAGCAAATGCAGGTCGACAATCTGATTGTCTTGAGCGGGTTGAGGGAGGATGTCGTCATTGACATATCGATGGAGATTGGCTCCGAGTTCGATGTAGGACGATGAAATGTCCGAAGTAGAAGAAAGGTCGAGTCCAACATCAAACCATTCTTCTGAAAATACGAAAGACGGTGGTTGCTGAACAATTTTCAAGGTCTTCTTGGTCTTTTCTTGCCCATCAGTCCTACCGTTTTTTGTGAAGTGAGCGCTTTCGACGATCCGTGACATTTTGACTGCTGCTGGGTTTGAAGAAGTTGCTTTTGTGCAATTGAAGTTGGATGATTATTGATTCGGAGCACCGTGTTAACTTTCTCCATAACAATTTGAGATATTCCACACACATCTCAATGTTCGCCTTCGCATGGACGATTCTCCTTGATGTCATTGATGTTCCAACATTATGCCTCTCTTAGACCCGACTAGATAATGTTATCTTCTGAATCATTCACAAAGCGATTGCTGCTTGCTGCAACTTCATAAGATCTTAGCTAGTTATTTTCATGTGTGACTGCATCAGGTCTATTTCTACAACTTACAGCGACAGGGTTTGATATTGAAGATCAGTCAGTCTTGTTGATCGATGAAAGATAAGTTCAAAGTGCCCCGGAAAATGTATTCATACGTACGGGAATTAGAAACAGACCTTTTTAACACGGTCAAGAATAGACACAAATGCAGAAAACAGACACTCAATTTCCGTCAAGACATTCATTTTGCACCCGTATTTTTATAATAATAAATCATATGAAATTACATTGCACTTTTCGTGTTGTTATTTTTATTTTATTTTATTATTTACTCTTCAGCGGCTGCCTCTTCTGTGGGCGCTTCCTCCTCCACAGCCTCCACTTGCTTCTCAGGATCAACAGTTGCTTGAAAAGTGGCGGTAAAAGTTACTGATGTTCCAACCTTGTATCCTTTGGCAATATCCTTGATGTCTTCATGTACCTCCACAGAACCCTCAGACCCAGAGAGTGATTTAAGTCCATAAGCAGAGACAGCAGCATTGCAGGTCTTAATAATTCCTTCCTGGAGTGCAAACAAGGTCATTTGAGGCTGTGCATAAGGAGGGACTTGTCCTTTACGAAATCCTGGGAAGTTAGCTTGCTTGGAAGCATCCTTCTCAACTTGTACTCTGAATCCCTTAATCAATTTTCCATCAGCTTCAGCAGAAAGCCAGTATGTGAAAACATCCCCATCTTCACCACCAAAACGAACATCATCTGAAGCTCCCATATTTTTGATTCTCGATCCAGGCATTGAGTCGATAGATTGTATTTCTTCTCCACCCTCTGGTTCAGCTTTGAGCTCGTAGGCCATGAGTTGAGAGTTTGAGATGGTGGGGCGAGCAGTAAATGCTTGCTGATGTACGAATGCCGAGCATGTCGATGAAAATGAGAGAGCGAGGGTGGTAGCGAGTAAAAGCTTCATGGCTGTGTACAGAATTTCTTAGTTTTTCGAAAGACGTGTTTTTGTGAATTGAAGAATGAGTGAGGGCAAAGAAAGGAAAACACTCTGTGGTGGTATGTATGTACCGTACGAGGTACCGTATCGTGTGGAGAAAGCATCTATTCCGTTGGCCATTGGCATCATCAACATCATCAACCAACGCACATCTTTCGTATAAATCTTGAAAAACGTCATCCTCCGACCTAAATAGGGATAATATTTTTTAACCCCACTTGAGAGGGATTAGGTGTCTACAGACAGCACAGACAGGACAACAGACAGCTACCGGTAGGCAGATAACGAGATCCGGCCCAGAAATTTCGTTGGAGAGTTTGGCTCGGCTCTCCATCTTTTACACATACATACCGACAATGGCGTCTTCTCCAATATCGCAATCCCTAGATGCATTCCAAACACAAATAGAATCGAAACTAAGGCAGCCGTATTCATCACTAGAACTTCCAAAGTTTCTCTCGTCCAAATCTTCAACGGGCCCAAAGTCATTTATTGACAATCTACGAAAATGCTTCTCGCGGATGACCAAGCCCATCCAGCTCCGCTGTCTCGTTGGTCTACTGGGCTTCGAGCCCGACGTTGCTAAATTATATAACGACAATGGCTTCGACGACACAATGCGAGAATTTCTCGAGAGTTTGGAGACGGAAATTAAGGATAAATGGGTGGTAGTCATGGCGGGGATCATTCGGGGAAAGCTTTTTAGAAACGATTTTGTTAGTATAAGTAACGGGGATGCTACAACTGGCAATGATAATTTGAATGATCACAGTGACCAACAAGTTTTTTACTCAGAGAGCGGAAGGAATAAAAAGACGGATGCAATTATTAAGAAGGCAGTCGATGGCATCATCAACTCTTTGACAGAGGCGAGTTCCGATGCTGTTGATTTTAGGAATGAAGCCGAGGTAGCATTGACCACCACCGATCCGTCAGAAGAGGACGAAAAAAGAATGGAAAAGCTATTGGATTCGTTTCACATTGGGACCGATGTCAAACCAAATTTTGTACCTTGGTCTTATAGACTTTGTTCAGAAACAGTGATCACCGAGGCGATCCCAGAACTGGATGAACGGTGTGACTTTATAGTTAACGAGGAAGCAGATATTTTGAAGGTGGATGAAAGGTTAGATAGGAAGAAGGCACAGGAAGAGGACGAGGACAGAGAAGAAGAGCAAAAGCAAAAATTGAAAGCCTTAGCTGAGGAACGAATGAGGAAAATGAATGCTGCTGCTTCAACAAATACTGCAAAGTTGCAACCACCGCTTGTAAAACCTAGAGGTATCGCGGGGAATGCT
>Ga0115005_10001483_pt1 | contig 18626 bp, 19 predicted proteins | sample ArcOceMetagenome_FD_87163 | JGI IMG/M metagenome (GOLD analysis project Ga0115005, IMG submission 87163) | Marine eukaryotic phytoplankton communities from Arctic Ocean - Arctic Ocean - Greenland ARC118M Metagenome | ecosystem: Environmental > Aquatic > Marine > Oceanic | place: Arctic Ocean... | reverse complement strand
TTTCATTTAATTAATCTTTTGCCTTAATTTTTGATGTCATCACGGGTTACTTAAAACGCTAGATATAAAGGTCGCTGTTAACTCTGCGGCTTTGATTATATGTGCCTGCTGCGTTGTGCCGCTCGCTTTTCGAGGCTTGAAGCTGTGGTCGCCATCTTCTAGAAATACGCATTCTATACTTGAAGATAGCCCATAACCTTCTACTTCTAACTTTGTGCCGAACGTGTCTCTTTCACCTTGTATAATAAGCAAAGGTTTACAAGCCTTCAGCAAGTGGTCGGTGCGTGTATTTTCTGGCTTGCCCGGTGGATGAAAGGGGTAGCCGAACGCTATCGCACCTTCCACATTGCCCAGCTCCTCATATACCATGGTTGCCATGCGCCCGCCCATCGACTTTCCTCCAACAAAAACAGGAAGGTTATTCAGCGTTTCCTTTTCATTACAACACGACTCAATCAATGCGGTGAAGTGTGACATAAGCTTTTCGGCTTTATCGGGTGGCCTACGTTTACCTGTTGCCTTCATAGTTTGCATATAAGGAAAATTAAAAAGTACGATAGATACTCCCTTTGCAACCAGGGCTTTCGCCATGTCTTGCATAAATGCGTGCTCTTTACCTGCCCCTGCACCGTGCCCCATTATCAAGCAAGCGACGGGGTTCTCGGCGTCAAGCACCTCAATATCAAAAGTATGGCCTTCAGGTCTTTCATTTTTACCAGACATGACTACAGCAAATCCTCTTGCTCGGCTTCAACCAACGCTAACATCCAGTCTCTAAATGCAGCAATTTTCCCAAGTTCAGCCTGCGATTCCTCACACACCAAATAAAAGGCATCTCGACTTTCTACCCTTTCTTCAAAAGGCATGACAAGTCGCCCCGCCTCAATTTCGGGCCTTGCAAGCACAGTATTGCCTAATGCAATGCCCTGTCCTAGCGCCGCGGCCTGCAACACCAACATGGAGTGACTGAAAACGGGGCCTTGGTTGACGTTTACGCCAACTACGCCGACATGCTTCAACCAATTCTTCCACGCCGTACGGCTTAAATCGTGAAGCAAAACATGATGCCTTAAATCAGATAAGCTAGATAAGGGCTTAGGACCTTGAAAAAGTAAGGGAGAGCAAAGTGGGGTTAAAAATTCCCGATGGAGCTGGTCTGCCTGAAGGCCCGCCCAGCGACCTTTTCCATAATAGATCGCTACGTCCACATCGTCCTCTAAGAAACCTTCGTCAAAATCGACCGCCTTTATTCGAACATCGATGTCTGGATGTGCCAAACTAAACTTATGAATACGAGGTACAAGCCACTGGCTCGCAAAGCTTGGAGGCATAGCTACTGTAATAGCGCCCTTACTCCCTTTTGCAAGCAGCCTTTCCGTTGCGTCTTGTAAATGTTTGAAGATGTCTTTGAGTTCTAGAAAATAAGCCTGACCTTCTTCAGTCAAAAGCAAAGTTCTGTTGCGCCGAAGAAATAGCTTCATCGATAAGAAATCTTCGAGTGCTTTTATTTGATGACTAACCGCTGCTTGGGTGACAAACAGTTCATCGGCTGCCTTCGTAAAGCTTAAATGGCGCGCGGCCGCTTCAAACGATTTTAGGGCATTGAGAGGGGGTAAACGTCGGTGCATATATCGTTTTTAATCCAGTGTGACCGAAGCATGACAAATTCATTAGATTTTCTAATGACAGCCCATACTTTTACTCGTTTTAACAATCACCACAATCTGACTATAATTTACCCGAAATTAAAAAAGAGCATTTAATTTCAGTATTTTATGATGATTATTTGTTAAACATTTTAACATTCATCAACAATTATTTAATTATTTTTATTAGGTGTGAATATGAAAAAGTTATTGTTAGCTAGTGTATCTGTTATGGCATTCGCAAGTGCTGCTGCAAATGCTAACGCACAACCAGAAAAGATCAATCTACAATCGTTAATCAATACTGCAATGACAAGCGTGAAAATGGCCGAAGTTCTGCCAGAAAACGACGCACACATTGTTGTTAAGAAACAATCAAAAGCAATTCTTGCAGAAGAAATTCAAGTTCAGCTTCACAAGAACCTATTGGCAATGACAAAAGGTGAAGTGCGCATAAACGTCACTGAAGCGGAATAATCCACTTACACACCTGATACGCATGCCGGTGCTTGCACCGGCATACGCCATCAACAACTGCTTAGGTATTACTCGTATCTAACGCGTCAAAACCTTTTACTAGTTCGTCTAACGCTTTCATCTGCTGTAAATATGGTTCCAGCTTCGCAAGAGGCAATGCACATGGCCCATCGCATAATGCTTCATCAGGGTTTGGATGTGCCTCGATGAATAGACCTGCTAAACCTAACGCCATACCGCTTCGTGCTAGTTGTGCTGCTTGAGCACGACGGCCATCAGCTGATGTTGCTCTTCCACCTGGCATCTGAAGCGCATGCGTTGCGTCAAAAATAACGGGGGCATACTCTTTCATTGCATCCATACCAAGCATATCGACAACTAAATTGTTGTAGCCGAAGCAGCTACCGCGCTCACAAAGAATAACCTTGTCGTTGCCCGCTTCACCCAGCTTACCAATAATGTGGCGCATTTCATGGGGCGCAAGAAACTGAGGCTTTTTCACATTGATTGCGCTGCCTGTTTTTGCCATGGCAACTACAAGGTCAGTTTGACGTGCTAAGAATGCAGGCAACTGAATAACATCAACCACTTCTGCAACTGGTGCGGCTTGATGAGGTTCGTGCACATCGGTAATCAAAGGTACATTAAAGGTAGATTTGATTTCTTCAAAAATACGCAGCCCTTCTTCCATCCCAGGCCCACGGTAAGAAGTCACCGATGAACGGTTAGCTTTATCAAAAGACGCTTTGAAAACGTAAGGGATATTCAGTTTTTGGGTAACTTCAACATAGTGCTCTGCAATACGCATAGCGAGATCGCGAGACTCAAGCACGTTCATTCCACCGAAAAGCACAAACGGTAAATGGTTGGCAACGTCAACGTTACCAACACGAATAATCTGTTGAGATTCAGACATTATCTATTTCCCATTAAATCTTAAAAAAGAGGTTGTTTAGTAACGGCAACCATGGCTGTTGCCATTAGTACACCAATTGCAGCAATGAAAAAGGCCCATTTGCTTAACGTCGTTTTTGCTTTCTTGAGTGCAAACAAACCGAAAACAATGTACAGGATCACGCCAATTACTTTAAATGTCAGCCATGCATTAACGAATGGGTACTGAGATAGAATGATACATAACCACACTGCGCTTCCTAACAACACGGTGTCAATAATGTGGGGGAGTATTTTCACCCATTTTTTTGAAAGTGCATTGGCATCTAATTGACTCCAAATAAAACGGAAGATAAAAAATAAGATGCTTAAGCCAACAGCAGTTAAGTGGAGATGTTTAGCCATCATATACATAATTTAATTCCTGTTTTTATAAATAAGCAGCCCGAAGCCGTGGTAAAAAAGTGTTTTCGCTATCGCGTAAGTTGGACAAACCTCATTTACATGCAGCAAGCTGTAGTTAAAAAAACAGGCGCTATTAAGCACCTGTTTTCTTTAAAATTGAGCGCGAATTTCAAGGCGACATTGTAGCGTATATTACCAAGCAAAAAACGCAGAAATGTTGAAGAAATCACATTTATACGTTTCGATTCGTATACTCGTCGCTATCTATGCGTAACGCTACCTTATACCACCAACCCATTTTTCTTTATTTCTTTTGAAAACCCATCTACTTCTCGTCCGCGTATTCCGTCTGGATAGCCATGAATGCAGACATATCGCTTAATAAACAGTCAACTAAATAGGGGTCGAAGTGCTTGCCTTTTTCTTCTAAAAGCACCGCTTCAACCTTCTCAATAGGCCATGCAGGTTTATAAGGACGTGCATTCAGCAATGCATCGAAGACATCAACCAAGGTAGCGATGCGGCTTTTAATATCGATCTCTTCTTTTTCAAGCCCATCAGGGTACCCCTTGCCATCCCAACGCTCATGATGTTGTTTCGCGAGCATCGCTGCCAACTGAATAGTCGGACGACAGGAATCGCGTAAAATTTGATATCCAAACTCTGCGTGTTGCCGTATTTTAAATATTTCTTCTTCAGAAAGAGGACTGGATTTTTGAAGGATAGACTTCGGCACAATAGACGTGCCTATGTCGTGAAGCGGTATCGCTAGGCCGAGCTCGTGTATTGCATGTTCGTCAAGTCCCGCTTTTTTTGCAAGGAGCTGGGCCATTTTCACCATTCGTTTTAAATTATTAGAACCATTAGATTCATGCTCCAATGCTCGCCCTAATCGCTCAATAATTTCTTTCTGCGTGGCTTCAACGTCTACGGTTTTCAAAACATTATCAAATGCTAGCTGCACGCTATCAGAGAACCGCTTAACCAGATGACGATCGCTTTCTCCTATTCTACGAGGCAAGCCAGATAAGTATAAAAGCGCTCCGTTATGGCTTTTACTATTACAATAGGCAACAACGTGATCTTCGGCGTAAACAATTTGCTTTTCGCGCATTGCCTTTACACACAACGCATATTCTTGATCATTTATCGCATCTTTTAGCGGCACACCTTCTTTGCTCGCATACTCGCCGTTACCGGCAAACACGTAAAGCTCATCGTCATCGAGCGCGTTGTTGGATGTACTTATTGTACGAGAGGTCGTTGCCACCGCTGTTGTGATATATGCCGCGTCTTTAGAGCACCCCAAAATAGAGGCAAGCTGCTGAATAATGCCCTGCATGAACTTCTCAAGGGAACGGGACGAGAATAAATCCACCGAGGCATCAATAATTTTTTCTAAGCCCCTTCGATTTTCTTCTATAACAATAATATCCCGATACGACCGAAGTGCCGCAATAATTACGGTGAAAAGCTTCTGCGCAGTGAGTTCGGTTTTAGATTTATAATCGTTGATGTCATAATTAATGATGACATCTTTTTCAGGAGCCTGCCCAGGCTGGCCGGTCCTTAAAATAATACGGGTAAAATGGTTATCTAATTCGTTTCTAACGTATTCAGCTACCTTGAGGCCAGCATCGTCGGTCTCCATGACAACGTCAAGCAGCACAACGGCGATATCATCATGGCTTTTAAAAATCGCCTTTGCTTCTTCGCCGCTATACGCACTCACAAATTCAAGGGTTTTGCCATTGAGATTAAAGTCGTTAAGCGCTAGCTTCGTTACCGCATGCACTTCAGGCTCATCGTCGACAATGAGTACTTTCCAACAGCCTAGCTCTTCGACGTGTATTTCATCATCGTCTTCTGCGAAAAGAAAGTCATCATTCATCGGAAACATCCTGTTATATAAGTATTTTTTGTAATTGCGCTTAAAGAATAAACGTTGCTCGATAATACTAATGTAAAACAGAATATTAGCAAGTATGCAATTATGAAGATTAACTTAGGTAGTGCTTTGAAGTGATATCTGCAAACGTTATAGCCAGACGTTATAACCAAACTCCGAACGTGACGCGGTCGTTTTCTCCGTAATCTTTAACTGTACTTACCGATGAAAACCCAGCGGCTAACAGCAGGTCTCTTACTGCACGTCCTTGATTAAACCCATGCTCAAAAGCTAACAACCCACCTTTATTTAGAAACATCGGCGAGGTACTAATTATTTGCTTTATGTCGTGTAAACCATCGACGCCGGACGTAAGTGCAGTTTTAGGTTCAAAGCGTACGTCACCTTCATTAAGGTAGGGGCTGGCCTCTTCAATATATGGTGGGTTTGAAACAATGACATCGAAAGATTGCCCAGTAAGTGCGCTGAACCAGTCGCTTTGTAAAAACTGAGCGTTAGTTACCCCATTAGCTTCAGCATTACGCGTGGCAAGTTCAACTGCGCCTGTCTGAAAATCAACGCCAACAACAAACGCCTGAGGCAGCTCACTTGCAAGCGCTAGGGCAATAGCCCCCGTTCCCGTACCTAAGTCACATATAGCTAATGGTTCACGCTTACTCTCAACTGCCCAATTCAGAACCTGCTCAACAAGCACTTCTGTATCCGGGCGAGGGATAAGTGTATCAGGGGAGGTAAAAAGTGAAAGCGTCCAGAAATCGCGCCTGCCAACAATATAGGCAACGGGTTCGCCCTTTTTACGTCTGGCTATCGCGTTTTCAAAGTGCGTTATTTGAAGCGCATCAAGGGTTTTGTCTGGCCACGTAAAAAGAAATGTCTGTGGCTTTTCAAGGATATTTGCCAGTATAACTTTGGCGTCAACAGAGGGTGATTCCCCACCCTCTAGTTGCTGTACCGCCCATGCTAGAGCTTGGTCTATGCGCATTATTGTATGTCAGATACCGTTATTCGTCAGACAGTGACGCTAACAAGTCGGCCTGATGCTCCTGCAATATCGGGTCAATAAGCTGCTTAAGGTCACCTTCAACAACTTCATCCAAACGATAAATAGTGAGGTTGATACGATGATCGGTTACACGCCCCTGCGGGAAATTGTAAGTACGAATACGCTCAGAGCGGTCGCCGCTACCGACTAGGCTCTTACGAGTAGATGCCTCCTCTGCCGCACGCTTCTCCTCTTCAATTTGATTTAGGCGCGCTTGAAGTACCGACATTGCTTTCGCACGGTTTTTATGCTGCGAGCGTTCGTCCTGACATTCCACTACCAAGCCCGTTGGCAAGTGAGTAATACGAATAGCAGAGTCGGTTTTGTTAACGTGCTGACCACCAGCACCCGATGCACGGAAGGTATCAATACGAAGCTCAGCCGGGTTAATTTCAATAGCTTGCGACTCTGGAATTTCAGGTAACACCGCTACCGTACATGCGGAGGTGTGAATTCGGCCTTGCGATTCGGTTTCAGGTACACGCTGAACTCGGTGACCACCTGATTCGAATTTTAAAACGCCATATACGCCATCGCCACTAACGTTAGCGATAACTTCTTTATAGCCGCCGTGTTCGCCTTCATTCGCGTTTACAAGTTCTACACGCCACCCGCGTGTTTCTGCATAGCGGCTGTACATGCGGAACAAGTCACCTGCGAATATTGCCGCTTCATCACCACCCGCACCTGCGCGAATTTCCAAGAAACAGTTGTTGTCATCGTTGGGATCTTTAGGCAGAAGCAATACTTGAAGCTCGGTTTCAAGGCGCTCAATTTCCGCCTTAGCTTCTTTCATCTCTTCTTGTGCCATTTCGCGCATTTCTGCATCGTCTTCGTTCAGCATTTCCATTGCTGACGCTAAGTTCTCTTGCGCTTGCTGATAGGCATTAAAGCCAGCAACCACATCTTCTAGCTGGCTAAACTCTTTTGACAAGTTGCGAAACTTGTCCTGATCGCCGATAACTCCAGGGTCGCCGAGCAACGCCTGAACTTCTTCGAAACGCTCGACAAGGTGTTCGAGTTTCCTAACTACCGACTCTTTCATATATTTATTATTACCTTATTTATTATTGTCTGACGAAAAGTCAGATAAATCTAATGCCTGTCCTATCCAGCGACTCAGTGCCGGATCGTCGTGCATGGCAGCTTCGCGTAATGCTAACGTCGTGGAGTGCATTAGCGTATTGGTAAGTTTGTACGCCATTTCCTCTAATACCGTCTCGGCATTTTTGCCTTCCGCTAGTTGCGCTTTGGCTTTTTCTACAATATCGTCACGCTGTGCCATGCCTTTTTGGCGATACTGTCTTACTAAATCTATCGATTGCTGGGACTGTTTCCACGTCATGTAGTCGCCAGCTTGCCTTTCAATGAGTTTTTCTGCTTCTTTCGCCGCTTGTTCTCTATTTTCTAGGTTCTTTTGAACAATGTGCTGCAAATCGTCAACAGTATAAAGGTAAGCGTCGCCTAACTCATTAACTTCCGATTCGATATCCCGTGGTACAGCAAGATCAACTAAGAACATGGGCATATTTTTGCGTTGCTTCAGCGCTTTCTCTACCATGCCTTTGCCGATTAACGGCAGTTGGCTTGCGGTAGAGCTGATAACGATATCGAAATCTTTTAAATGCTCTGGAACTTGAGACAAAGTAAACACATTGGCGTCGAGTGTTTCAGCTAACGCTTCTGCGCGGGCAATCGTTCTATTTGCCACAGCCAAACTACGGACTCCTTGTTCCTTCAAATGTTGCGCTACCAGCTCTATAGTTTCTCCGGCCCCTACAAGCAGAACAGAACGCTTGGGTAACTCGGCAAAAATGTGCTTCGCTAACTGAACCGCTGCGTAAGCTACGCTTACCGCATTGGCACCAATATCCGTTTCACTGCGAACGCGCTTTGCCACTGAAAAAGTATGTTGAAACAGCTTGTCGAACTCACTGTTAATCATACCCGAGTGTTTCGCATCGCCAAATGCCTGCTTCACTTGCCCTAATATTTGTGGCTCGCCGAGAATTAATGAATCAAGCCCGCTGGCTACGCGCATGATGTGCTTAACCGCTTCTTCTTGCGCTAAAACATAGCTATTATTAGCAATCTCTTCTACATCGAGGTGATGAAAGTCGCTTAGCCATTGTAGAAGCTCTTGGCCACTATCGTCTTGCGTATTGACATAAAGCTCGGTGCGATTACAGGTAGAGACAATGACAGACTCATCGACGCCCTGCAGCTTTTTTAAACTCGCAAGCGCTTCCACCAGAGAATCTGGTGTAAAGGCCACTTTTTCGCGAAGTGCTACTGGTGCTGTTTTATGGTTAATACCAAGGGCGAGTAAAGTCATTAAAATCTGTGCTGGCAACGTCGGAGCGGCATTGTACGAAAAACCCAAAATGATTGAAAGTGTTGGTGAAACTGTGTTCCCATAATGTCACAACATAACGTGTTCTATTTTTATGCAGGTGCTGAGCTTAGATGATTCGCTTATTTTCCGTTTTAATTGCCCTTTGTTTTTTGTTGAGCGCATGTACTACTGCTCCCAAAGGCCCGCAAACTGCGGTGAACTTAACTGCTCAGCTAGAAAAAGTCGCCGAGGTAAGTACGTGGCAAATGCGAGGAAAGATTGCCTTTCGCCAAGGCAAAGACGCCGCCAGCCTTAATTTAGTTTGGAAAAACGATTCGGGAGATTTTGATTTCCGATTAACGAATTTTCTGGGTGTTAGCTTGGTTAAACTAACGGTTACAGATGAAAAGTCCGTTTTAGAGGCGGATGGCGAGACATTTAGTAACGCCCTCCCCGAGCCGCTTATCTATCAAGTAACGGGTATGGTTATACCCGTAGCGCCCCTTTTATCTTGGGTAAAAGGGTTACCTCTTGAAGGCGATAAATTTACCCTCACCGAAAAAGGCCTTGTTGATACCCTTGAAAGCTACTGCAAGGGTTGTCGCAATTGGCAAGTTTCTTATGACAATTATGGTAGTGTTCTTATGGGCAACGAAGAGTCTGTATGGCTGCCCCACAGCATAACACTCACCCAAAATGAAACACCAGATATGCCGAAAACCCAACTCAAAATTAAAATTTATCAGTGGACGCTGTAGTGAACGCATCTGTTACAACACAAAAAGACTGGTGGCCTTCGCCCGCTAAACTCAATCTTTTCCTTCATATATTAGGTCGATACGAGAATGGTTATCATCAGCTGCAAAGTTTATTTCAAATGTTGGATTATGGCGATAGCCTTGCGTTTGCCGTCTCTACTGACAACTCAGAAATAAAGATGGACAAACCGCTTGAGGGCGTGCCGGACGATGAAAACTTAATTATCAAAGCTGCGCGTTTACTTGCTCGAAAAACCAATTGCGATAAAGGCGCGGTAATATCACTTGATAAACGCCTTCCCATGGGAGGTGGTATTGGTGGGGGTTCATCAAACGCGGCAACAACATTAGTGGCACTTAATTATTTATGGGATACCGGGTTAAGTGAAGATGAGTTAGCTGGGTTAGGCTTAAGCTTGGGTGCTGATGTACCGATTTTTGTACGCGGTTTGACCGCATTTGCCGGTGGTATTGGCGAAGACATTACCCCTGCGCCCCAACCAGAACAGTACTTTTTAGTCGCAAACCCTAACGTCCATGTCAGCACTGCTGAGGTCTTTACATCTGAAGATTTGCCTAGAAATACACCGCCAATACGATGGGAAGACTACGAATTTGAAAAAACTTGGAACGATTGTCAGCAATTAGTCGCTAATCTTCATCCCGAAGTTGCAAATTTATTACAGTGGTTGGTACACTACGCACCGTCGCGAATGACGGGTACAGGTGCATGCGTGTTTGCCACTTTTTCTGACTACACTTTAGCCGAACAGGTTAGGGCTAAAATGCCTGAAGCTTGGCAGAGTTTTGTCGCAAAAGGTGTGAATCGCTCACCACTATTAGACAAATTAAAACAACAAAGATAGCGTGTACGCCACATCGGACAAGAACTTAAAAATTGGGGTATAGCCAAGTTGGTAAGGCAGCGGGTTTTGATCCCGCCATTCGTAGGTTCGAGTCCTGCTACCCCAGCCAAACCTCTTTTATCAACGCACTGAGGAACCACTTGTGCCAGATATGAAGCTCTTTGCAGGTAATGCCGTACCAGAACTTGCCCAGAAAGTCGCCGATCGCCTGTATACCAAACTTGGAAATGCCAAAGTTGGCCGTTTCAGTGACGGTGAAATTAGCGTAGAAATTCATGAAAACGTCCGTGGCTCGGACGTTTTTATTATCCAGTCTACGTGTGCCCCTACTAACGATAACCTAATGGAATTAATTGTGATGATCGATGCTCTGCGTCGCGCATCCGCTGGTCGTATTACAGCAGTTATTCCATATTTTGGTTATGCACGCCAAGACCGTCGTGTTCGTTCAGCTAGGGTGCCTATTACAGCTAAAGTAGTGGCTGACTTCCTGTCTAACGTTGGTGTTGACCGCGTACTTACTATTGACCTACACGCAGAACAGATTCAAGGTTTCTTTGATGTTCCGGTAGATAATGCATTCGGTACTCCTATCCTACTTGCTGATATGGTAAGACGTGACTTTGCCGACCCTGTGGTGGTTTCACCTGATATCGGCGGTGTTGTGCGAGCGCGCGCTACTGCGAAGTTGCTTAACGATACCGACCTTGCCATTATCGATAAGCGTCGCCCTAAAGCGAACGTAGCGCAGGTAATGAATATTATCGGTGATGTCAAAGACAGAGACTGCATTATTGTCGATGACATGATTGATACAGGCGGTACGCTTGCAAAAGCTGCAGAAGCGCTTAAAGCACATGGTGCTCGTCGCGTTTACGCTTACGCAACGCACGCTATCTTCTCAGGCAATGCTGCACATAATCTCAAAGAGTCTGTTATTGACGAGATAATCGTTACTGACTCTATACCTCTGAGCGCAGAGATGAAGCAAATTGGAAAAGTAAAACAACTTACTTTATCTGAAATGCTTGCTGAAACTATTCGTCGTATTAGTAACGAAGAATCAATTTCAGCCATGTTTGAATACTAATTCATACAAAAAAGCGAGTGAGACAATGTTGCTTATTAGCATTGTTTCACTCGCTTCTCTTTGAAGCGCTATTGACTAATTATCAATATCGTCTTCGTCATCTTCTGGCATTTCTACATCAACAACAGGAACTTCTACTTCTTTAGTCTCTGTTTTAACGTCAACATCCATTGTTTCAACGTCGTATTCAGGCAGCTTACCGCCTTCAACGTCAACATCTGGCATTTCGCCGTCATCCGTTTTCTTTACTTCATACTCAGGTAATTCACCAGACTTCACCTCTACGTCAGGCATTTCCCCGTCTTCAGTCTTGTTCACATCACATGCACTTGCCGCCAGCGCCAGACTCGATACTGCAAAAATTTTAGTTAAATGCTTCATTTTCTCTCCTTAAAAACTGCGTAACTAATTGATGGTTCATGACAAAACGCCGCTAATACGATTTATATGCCTTTTTCACCGCTATACTATTTAGTGCTTGTATATTGGTAGTAACACATCGTTGTTTACCTTTTGGAAACTACCTTAAGGTTTTTATTTCAAGGTATTTTTCCTTCGGTACTCACGTTTATGTCATTGCATGTATGTCACTGCATGCTCCATGCCATAACCGTTTTACTATGATTTCAACGCGAGCGAAATAATGTGTTTGACTAAACTCTGCGGTAATTTAAAAACGAAGCTGGCGTAAGGAGCAACTCAATTTCTCATTCGTTTTTCTTTATATTTCTGTCACTTAGATTTATTCATTTAATCAGCCATCCGAGGAAAAAATGACAAAAAGCCTGTCCTCTCTCCCTTCGCCCCTTTTTTAAAGTGCAATTTGAAATTGGAAATAAAGTAGAAATGAGAGTTAATCGCCTGCTACTTCTTTTGAAAATGTGAAAAAGATGTACGGGATTATTTATTATTTGTAGAAATTACGCAGCGCTCGTGGAAGACTAGCTAATCAAAGTGATGTAGAAAGAACCTATTTTATCATCATTTTTCGAGGACATTATCCACAATAAGCGTACTACGACTTGATAAAGGAATAAGAAAATGAAAATCAATCGACTCAAATTAGTACTCATTTTGACTTCCATGACACTACTTGCCGCGTGTGCGGAAGAAGAGCAGAAAAAGGACATCACAATGGTAGATAAGAAAGAAGAGTTACAAAGTAGTGAAGATAACTTACCTACAGAACTAAAGGCAGAGCCTGTTACTCAAGCGGAAGCGGTAGAAAACACCGTGGAAGGTGAAGTTACCATGAAGGGCAGCATTATATTCAAAGATTTGGAAGGCGGTTTTTATGCCTTTATCGCTGAAGACGGCGGCCGATATACATTGCACGGTTTAGATAAAGCCTATCAAAAAAATGGCCTTATTGTTGAAGTTAAGGGTACACCTAAGCCTAACATGATGACCTTTACCCAGTTTGGCACGGTGTTTCAGGTATCTGACGTTAAGGTACTTGATACCAGCAAAGTAATTGGTAACGAACGAACACACTGATCGATATCAGAATGTTGAAGGTAGCAAATTACAACTATGCGTTCGAAAGGCACAAATTAAGAGAATTTGACTATATTCGAATATTTTATCCACGGGTTACCGAAACCTTATTACTTCTAAAGGACTGATATCAATGATAAATGCATATGCTGCCAAAGAAGCTGGCGGGAAGCTTGAAAAATTTCAGTATGATCCTGGTGAGTTAGGCGCACACGATGTTGAAATTAACGTTGAAAGCTGCGGTATCTGCCACAGTGACTTGAGCATGCTAGATAATGAATGGGGCATGACAGAATATCCTTTTGTTCCAGGCCATGAAGTGGTGGGCACAATTAGTCAAGTTGGCGAACACGTTACTTCGCTAAAGGTCGGTCAGCGGGTGGGCTTAGGTTGGCACGCGAGTTATTGCAATAGCTGTAGAACGTGTGAAGCAGGCGACCATAACCTTTGCGCCGACGCAACCATGACGATAGGCGGTCGACACGGAGGTTTTGCTGATAAAGTACGTGCACAAGCTCGTGCAGTGATCCCTCTTCCCGACTCAATAGATAGCACAAAAGCAGGACCGCTTTTCTGCGGCGGCATAACGGTCTTCAACCCCCTTGTTCAATTTAACATTAGCCCAACGAGTGAAGTAGCGGTGATTGGTATTGGCGGTTTAGGTCACCTAGCCCTGCAGTTTTTAAACGCATGGGGCTGCAAAGTGGTCGCTTTCACATCAAGCGAATCGAAAAAACAAGAGGCACTCGAGTTAGGTGCAACTGAGACCATAAACAGCCGCGATGAAAGTGAAATAAAACAGGCCCGAGGCCGATTTGATCTCATCATATCAACGGTTAATGTAAAACTAGATTGGAATTTATACCTTTCTACACTTGCACCGAAGGGTCGTCTGCATTTTGTCGGCGCAACCTTGGAGCCCCTTGATATTGGCGCATTTAATTTAATTGGTGGGCAGAAAAGTGTGTCAGGCTCTCCTGTTGGAAGTCCTGCGACGATTAAAACCATGTTGGATTTCGCTGCGCATCATAATATCGAGCCTGTAACCGAAATGTTTAAATTTGACGATGTAAACAGTGCGATTGAAAGGCTTAGAGAAGGAAAAGCACATTACAGAGTGGTGCTGACAAAATAAGCCCCGACTTCGTTGGTCACTGATAAATAAATGCTAACGTGGATGGGTTAATAAGTGACCAGCAATGTGAACATACACTGTTTACAAATAACTTAATAAAGGCGTGTTGCGGCACGCCTTTACGCTAAATGCAACACGTAAAGGTGTTCGTGCACCTGCTTTTTATCTGCGATGACAATTGTATGTTTTGGTAGGTGGTGTTAGAATTCGCCGCCCTTGAATTTTGGGCTGGTGTTTTCTTGAGCATAAAAATAGATTTTTAGCGCTTATAACATCATTTTACAGTGAGATTTGGTCGCAAAATTTCACATCATTACACTTATATATTTTTGGAGACAGACAATGTCTGAAGCAAATTTCAAACTAGATGCTTCTGTTCGTACAGATCTAGGGAAAGGTGCGAGCCGCCGCCTACGTCGCGAAGATAAGCTACCTGGTATCATCTACGGTGGTGAAGAAGCACCAGTTTCTATCACACTAGATCATAACAAAGTAAACAACTCAGCTGACTTTGAAGCGTTCTATTCTCACGTTCTTGAGATTAACCTTGATGGTAAAGTTGTTGAAGTTCTAGTTAAAGATATGCAACGTCACCCTTTCAAGCCAAAGATCACACACATTGACTTCCAACGTGTAATCGCTGGTCAAGACGTTCACACTAACGTTCCACTTCACTTCGTAAACGAAGATCAATCTGCTGCTGCTAAAGCTGGCGGTATTGCTGAGCACCACGTAACTGAAATCGAAGTTACTTGTCAGCCAAAAGATCTTCCAGAGTTCATCGAAGTAGACATGGCTGCGGTTGAAATGGGTCAAACTGTACATCTTTCTGACCTAACTCTACCTGCTGGCGTTTCTTCAGTAGAACTTGCTAAGAACGACGAAGCACACGACCTTGCGGTTGTAACTGTTAAGCCTGCTCCTAAAGCGGCTGAAGCAGAAGAAGACGGCGAAGAAGCAGCTTCTGAGGAATAATCCTCTTGGCTGATATCCGCCTTATCGTGGGTCTGGGTAATCCAGGCCCCGAATATGAAAATACCCGACACAATGCCGGTGAATGGTTTCTTAACCAACTTGCCGACACCTTCAACGCCCCGCTAAAACCAGAAACCAAATTCTTCGGTAAGACTGCTCGCATTACTATTGCTGGCAAAGACGTCCGTTTGCTCTACCCCACTACGTTTATGAATAAAAGTGGACAAGCCGTAGCAGCAATGGCTAATTTTTACCGCATAGAACCAGAACAAATATTAGTAGCGTTTGACGAATTAGATTTACCTCCAGGCGTAGCAAAATACAAAGTGGGCGGTAGTTCAAGTCAAAATGGTGTTCGTGACATTGTGGCTAAAATGGGTAACAACAAGAATTTTTTGCGTTTGCGTATAGGTATTGGTCATCCAGGTCATAAAAGCCGCGTTACCGGCCATGTTCTTGGCAAGCCACCAGCAGATGAAAAAGCAGCCATTGAAAGTGCCATAGATGAAGCGGTTCGCTGTACAGAGATTTTGCTGAAAGAAGACCTTAAGCAAGCACAAAACAGGTTACACTCGCACAAAGGGTAAACCTAGCCAGTTATCACTTTTCCAAACTAAGGATCCATACCATGGGTTTTAAATGCGGTATTGTTGGCCTACCAAACGTAGGTAAATCAACACTTTTCAATGCATTAACTAAAGCAGGTATTGAAGCGGCAAACTTCCCGTTTTGTACTATTGAGCCAAACACAGGTGTTGTTCCTGTGCCAGATCTTCGTTTGGATAAGTTGGCTGAAATTGTAAAACCACAGCGCGTTATTCCCACTAGCATGGAATTCGTAGACATTGCTGGCTTGGTAGAAGGTGCCTCTAAAGGTGAAGGTTTAGGAAACAAATTCCTAGCCAACATCCGTGAAACCGACGCTATTGGCCACGTAGTACGCTGCTTTGACGATGAAAACATTGTACACGTTGCGGGTCGCGTTAGCCCTAAAGACGATATCGATGTTATTAACACCGAGCTTGCGCTTTCTGACTTAGAAACAACAGAAAAAGCACTTCACCGTGTTGCTAAGCGCGCAAAAGGTGGCGATGCTGATGCCAAGTACGAAATGAAAGTGCTTGAGAAGATTAAGCCGCATTTAGACGAAGGTTTGTTACTTCGATCACTTGAGCTAACTAAAGAAGAGCTTGCTGCAATCAGCTACATGAACATGCTTACTCTTAAGCCAACCATGTACATTGCAAACGTGAATGAAGACGGTTTTGAAAATAACCCTTACCTGGATCAGGTAAAAGAAATTGCAGCGGGCGAAAATGCTACTGTTGTTGCTGTGTGCGCGGCTATCGAGTCAGATATAGCTGAGCTTGAAGACGACGAGCGCGAAGAGTTCATGCAGGACATGGGTCTTGAAGAGCCAGGCCTTAACCGCGTTATCCGCTCAGGTTACAACTTGCTTACTCTTCAAACTTATTTCACTGCGGGCGTAAAAGAAGTACGTGCATGGACTTTCCCTGAAGGTTCAACAGCGCCACAAGCGGCGGGTAAAATTCACACCGACTTCGAAAAAGGCTTTATTCGCGCTGAAATCGTAAGTTACGACCACTTTGTCGAGTTTAACGGTGAACAAGGTGCGAAAGACGCAGGTAAATGGCGTCTTGAAGGTAAAGAATACATTGTTAAAGATGGTGACGTTATTCACTTCCGCTTTAACGTTTAATACCGTTGACACATTGATTTTATAGTTATCAAGCCACCGTAAGGTGGCTTTTTTGTTTCTTCTGATTGATTGTGAAGTAATACCAATCTGCATAGAAAAGTGCCCACTCAGAAGGGCGAGTTTAAAGTGTGTAATTCTCTATACGGACTGGTATAAGCCTGATATAAAATACTAAAAACGAAAAGGTTTAAGATATGTATTGTCCACGCCACCGCAGTACCACAAAAAAGCCACGTACGAGTAACAAAGCCGTACGTAATGCTTCACATAAAATAGTATTAATCATATCGGCGGCAATGAGTTTGCTCATCAACAGTGCCGATGCCAATGCCGACAACAGACTCATGCAATCGTCACCCACGACAATAGATAGTAACGCTGAGGAAAGAATACCGACGCTTCCTGAAGGCACTGCGCTACATAGCAATAGCGAAAGCTGGTATCAGGTTCCTCAAGGGAATACCGTAACACTTAGCACAGCATACGGCGATGTTGTTATTGCACTTCACCCTTCCCTAGCACCAACCCATGTTGCTCGTTTTAAAAGCTTAATTGATGCTGGGTTTTATAACGAACAGGCGTTTTATCGCGTAGTGGATGGATTCGTTGCACAAGCTGGGAGTAACGACTCCCATGACGATACTCAATTTCCACCTAAATTACTAAAACCTATCAGTGCAGAATTTATACAGCCGTTAAATAGTAACGTAAATGTGGTGGAGCAAAACGATATGTTTGCCCCCAGTACTGGATTTTTAGATGGCTTTCCCGTTGGAATTGATAAAAATCGAAAAGAGATGTGGGGGCTTCACTGCCTAGGTGTGGTCGCTTTTGCTCGCAATAGCGAAAAGGATACCGCCAGTACAGAATTCTATATTGTAATCGGTCAAGCGCCACGCCACCTCGACAGAAATATGTCGGTAATAGGTCGCGTAGTCCACGGGATGGACCTGCTTCAAAAATTACCCCGTGGGAACATGGAAAACGGTGGTGTATTGGATAACATTACCCAAGAAAGTAAAATTAAGCAGGCATTCGTTCACTCAGATGGCGGAGCGCCCTATTTTGTGCAAACACCTCATCACGAAGAATACAAAAAACGTGTTAATACAGGGAAAAAACTTGATAACCCGTTTTTTCATGACAATACATATGGTCCGCGCCCAATAGACGTATGTTATTACCAAACAAAAGCAGGTAAAAAAGCGTGGTAAAAGTAGTGTAATTGAGGTGCAAGTTGTTCAATTTCACCGCTTTTTGTGCGTATTTCGCCCTAATGCGCACACTTAATGAGCATTTAAAAAAAGTTAGTAAAAAAGGGGTTGACGGTTGCCAGTCATATACGCATAATACGCGCCACTTCCTGAGAGGGAAGAGAATAGCAAGGCTACGTAGCTCAGTTGGTTAGAGCACATCACTCATAATGATGGGGTCGCAAGTTCGAATCTCGCCGTAGCCACCAATTCTCACTTATCTCTTTTAGGAAAGTCTAGCTGCGCGGAAGTGGTGGAATTGGTAGACACGCTGGATTTAGGTTCCAGTGCTTCACGGCGTGAGAGTTCAAGTCTCTCCTTCCGCACCACGACTGGGGTATAGCCAAGTTGGTAAGGCAGCGGGTTTTGATCCCGCCATTCATAGGTTCGAGTCCTGTTACCCCAGCCATTCTTTTTGAATGACTATTATAGCTAGCGTCTACGCGGAAGTGGTGGAATTGGTAGACACGCTGGATTTAGGTTCCAGTGCTTCACGGCGTGAGAGTTCAAGTCTCTCCTTCCGCACCATTTGGGGTATAGCCAAGTTGGTAAGGCAGCGGGTTTTGATCCCGCCATTCATAGGTTCGAGTCCTGTTACCCCAGCCAAATTCTTGAGAAGCCGCT
>Ga0115005_10001482_pt1 | contig 18628 bp, 13 predicted proteins | sample ArcOceMetagenome_FD_87163 | JGI IMG/M metagenome (GOLD analysis project Ga0115005, IMG submission 87163) | Marine eukaryotic phytoplankton communities from Arctic Ocean - Arctic Ocean - Greenland ARC118M Metagenome | ecosystem: Environmental > Aquatic > Marine > Oceanic | place: Arctic Ocean... | reverse complement strand
CTGATGGGCCTACTTCATTCAAAATAAAACCTGACACCACTACTCGTACGCCCTCTTAACTCATCTCCGCTCACTGCTTTGTCTAACGCAAACCTATTAGTTCATAAAATAGTGAATGGACAGAGAAACAAAATCAAAATTGACAGGAGACGATACCATTACGAAAACAGAACCATTCACAAGCGGAACATCAATCAAAGTTTTTCCAAACCCGGCAATCAATCTTTCTTCTCAAGCAGGTTGCAATACTGAAACTAATTCGTCCATGGCATGCATTGCAAACACCACACACGCTAATATGCACTGCCGTCCCCCGCATCCAATGCCACTAAAAATACCATCTACTGTGACCGTTCCCGTGACAATGATGTCTTCTAGTAGTCCCACGAATATGAATGTTTACACTAGCGATGCAATTGCTGAGAAATCATCCTCGAAAAAGAGATATCGCGCTCAAGTAGAAGACAAGGCGCCGCAGCAATCTATAAAGCAGGAAAAGAATCATATAGTTCACGGATTTCAAGCGCTTCCCGCTTACAAACCTGCCTCTCGCACGAATGCGGCAAAAAGGACCAAGAAGCGTAATTCGAGTTTCAATTCCATCCTATACGCCAATCCCCAAACAAGTTCTGATGACTCCCAAGAGCATGCTGGAGTCAGTACCGAAGTTGAAGTTGAATTAACGAAAGAACAAATTGACAATGTCATTGATACCACACTACCTACCAATTTCTCCTTCCAACTGCCCGTCAAAACACAAACATTCAACTCAAAACCAAGAATTGGAAGACCTAAAAGTAAAAAAACACGCCATGATCTACCGCAGGCTGTACAATTCAGCATCACCAAGAACTCAAGTGATACGTCCCTAGATCTCAAAACCATCGGTATCCTCAAGACACAGGCATCCCCTCAACCTCAATGCTCCTCGTTTTCAGTCGGAAGCGGCTGCAGTGTGGCGTCCTCGTCAAAAACCGCTGGACGCTGGACGAGTGAAGAGCACGAGGCGTTTTTAGACGGGCTCAAAGAGTTTGGAAGGGAATGGAAGAAGGTTGCAAAGACTATACCCACGCGTACCTCTGCGCAAATTAGGAGTCATGCTCAAAAGTATTTTGCGAAGTTGGCTAAAGATGAGCATTTGCAGGCTGCCATTTGTCTAGCCTCTCCAACATATGCTGGATTAGATGACAGCGGCGATGCAGTGGGTAAAGACATTTCAGAGTTAGGTTCCGGAATGGATGCGATAAAGAATGAATATTCCTCTTCTTTTCTAGAACGCGTTTCAAAGATTTTGGATGATCCCCAGGGTGCTGAGAGGGAGGTTGGAGAAACATTGGATCGGTTGAAAATGAGGTATGACGAGCTTCACAAGAAGTTACAAGTGCAAGAAGAAGGAAAGGTTATGAAGGAAATGATGCGGCAGCGCCGTTACCAGAACCAGTTTTTTACTCCCGCCACGGGTAATTGGAAAGATGCTTCGACACCTCAAAATACACTGTTGCCCTCTCAATCACAAAACATTGTGGAACATTGTCATGAGCAGGAGGCCATAGCATCGTCAAATTTTGCACGTCCTCGTCCGGATTTGCCCTCTTCGTATCTATCAAGGTCTCCCGTAACACTCTCGTCAGAAACTCTTGCACTCCACTCAAGTGAGTTGATTGCTCTTACTGTCCTCGGCGGAGAACTGTATCGCAGTACTAGTCGCGAGAATTTGACCATGGCAACAGCACCTGATGCAGCTTCCCATGCAGCGACACAAGGAACGCAAGGTACTACGAGTATGATGTCGTCGGACTACCACTCCAAAACATCATCCCCCACCAAATCAGACTCGAACTGAAAAAAGAAGAAAGGAACTCATGCCCAAAACAAATTAGTCCCAAATGTATTTTAATGAAACGTGTACGACGCATCAAATTGAAAAACAATTATGAAAAAAATAGAATAATCCCGCAAACACGATATCACAAGATAACAACATGCCAAAAGAAATGATAACAATAGGTGAAAACTACTGTAGCACAAGAACAATTACAGAGAAATGAAAGAGTAGAAAGCTAATAGAAAAATTCCGAAATCAAGTTCGATGCTTCTACTAGATGAGCGATTGCCACAATTACAGACCAGCAGCACCATGAAGAATGTACGATTACCAAGTATTTTTATAGGACCTCTTTGATGTACATAAAAGTAATAAATCTGATTTGATGCTGAACATGAAGTGTTTATTATTATAATTATGGATTGTTCTTGTGACATTTCTCGTCGTCATTTTTTCGAGAAGAACGAAATGATTGTGAGTGGATGTCAGTCCGTCAGATCTCCGTCTGATCCGTCAGCATAAAATGACAAAAATGAGCCACTCATTGATTATTGTAGATTTAAGAGTAACAAGTTTTGAAAGTGCCACCTCATTTATCATTTTCGAATTTCTTACTCTGGGATGACGAATCAAAAGGTCTCGGCCCGCGCGAGCACCGCGCCCCTGCGGAAACTGTTTTTCGGCGCTTTTACTTCAAGAAAATTGCAGCCTTGCATGCACCCAACGTGTTACCTCCCGTAAAATGCAAAGGCATACTGCATACGTATTATAAATAGGAACCGTTCTTTCTCACTAAATTTCGTGAGCAGCAGACAAGTAAGACACCACCGGAAAGGATTGCAATTAGAATTAGAATTAAAGCAACTTCTGCAAGTTACCGAGCATAATTTCCAGTTGGACGTTGGACATTGGACGGGGAAGTACGTACGGCAAATACAGCAAACAACGAAAGTCGGCATCAGCACGGTTTACAAACGCTAAAATGAATGGAGTGAAGATGACAGATATTCCAGTGTGTGCAGCAACAATTAACCATGAGCTAGATGAATCCATCACCTCTGTTGCCATCGTCAGCGGCTCTGGCAGCACAACTCCAGAAACACCAGACGGAGGCACGGATAATGCCATCAGCAATGGCAATGGCCATGGGAACGAAAACAAGCCGCTGCATCATCAAATTCAACAGCAACAAAATAAAGACCCAAATTCCGATAATAGCGTGCAGGATCAACACGAGCGGTTACAATTTACAATTGGCAAGAAAAGGAGAAAATCGCCTATTGCCGACGGACGCAAATTCAACAAACGATCCGCGCATTCTTCTAATTTACGAATGAATGTGCTTGAAAATGATGATGTCCTGACTGACAACAATATCAGCAAACAAACAAAATCGAATCAGAGTGAAAATTCAGCCGGGGGTGAAGAAAATGACGTAAAGGATAGGGAAGAAACTACGAGTGAAGAAGCGATGTTTTCTGATTCGGATTCGGATAGCCGCAGTGATACTTGTACTGCCAATAATACCGACAAATCGGAGGATCGGTCAGGACAAGTACAGCAATGTCAACAACAACAGCTCAGTATTGATTCTGGATCGATAACATCCTCTGAGCACCGTCATTCGGAACAAGAAGAAGAACAACAAACTCCGCATGATCACTCCCCTGGATCCCGATCTGCATTCTCGGCTACCGCAAACAAAAGTAATAACGCAATATCTACCAAAAATCGCACCGATACACCATCTCATACAGTCAAGTCGCAGCCTGAAGGATGGCGGGTAAAGCTGTACCGCCTCAACGCGGATGGGAGCTGGGATGATTGTGGCACTGGACGGATTGGGTGCTTAGTATCCAATGGAAAAAAGAACGGCCACGGTGATGATGAAAATGCGGAGAGCGGGAACATAAGTTCTATTACCAATGCGAATGCTGTAGATGCGCGAAGTGATGACAGCGGCGGTGACGGTGGGAAAGAATGGGCAAGCCTCGAAGAAGACATCTATCAGACATTGGGAGAACCGACGCTCTGTATGCATGCGGAAGTACCCGGTAACTCTCAATTACAGAATTTGCATTTAGCAGCACTGATAAATAAGGCTCCAAAAGTTTTGCTGCGGACAAGAGTTTTGCTGCGGGAATCTTATCAGAGACAAGGAGATAATATTATTACATGGTGCGAGCCATTCTTTTTGCCAGCGCCAGGGGAGGGACCGAATCAGGGAGAAAATGATCCGTCTTCATCGTTGCAATCATCACAGCAGGGTGCCAACGGGGATGATGATGACATTAGTTGTGGTGTTGATCTTGCTCTATCGTTTCAGGACAATGCTGGGTGCAGGGAAATATGGAATAAGATTTCAAAGATACAGCACAAGGCTTATGAATTATTCGAGGCTAGGGGTGGCTTACTTAATGATGGGGGAGATGAGGGGCTTCAGGAAATGAGTGGGCAGCTGATGAATCACCACGGGTCATTGGAAATGTCAGAGGATGAAAAGGATAAAGATTTGGATGGAAATCCAATAATATATGCTGAAAACAGGGAAGCCAGCAATTCAGTTGGGAGCCCTTTGCACCCTTCATCTCCACATTCGCACAATGATCATCACCGCGATTTATGGGGTGAATCGACAGGTGTAAACCATTCAAATACAGGGATTGATGGCATAGATGTAGACGAGCATGATTTTATGGAAACAAATGCAGCAGCGGTTTCGATGGCGGCTCAGGCCGCTCATTATGTTGGGGGTGGGCAAATGGGAAAAAATCAGGTAACTGGCCATGGCGACTCAATGGAATTCAATCATCCCTCTGTAAATGCACAACTTTGTAATCCACCGACCCTAGACAATCTGGAAAAGATTGCAGATGTCATCGCAGCGTCTCAGGTAAGTATTGATGATGAAAGAAAATATTTTAATTCTGTTTTTGTCTTTTCTCACTCATTTTTGTATTGCAGCTGCAACAACGAGAAGCTATAGCCTATACAATATCGCAACAGGATTGTGCGTACCTAAATGCTTTACTGGCCTTGTTCCCTTCTGCTGAAGCCAAAAATAATTATCATGCACTAGCGACTTTGGCTTCAATCGTAAAGTCAATATTTTTGTTCAATGAACCCAATATCATTCAACTGGTTGCATCCGAAGCCGACGTTTTTGAACATTGTTGTTGTTGTTTAGAGTATGATCCAGACTTGAGAGAAAAGGCGAACCATAGATGGTTCATTCTACATCGACTTCGGTTTCGCACAGTTTTAATCATGGAGGTAAGTCATTTGTTTAGTGAAAATACGATTTGTCCTTGCCTTTCATTATGCTGTACCTAATCCATATTGTATTTCTGTAGGATGATGAATTGATCGATAGTATACATAAAGCCTTTCGTGTGACATATATTCGCGATACTCTCCTTAGACCCACAATGGATGAAAGTAGTTTGTCAACTTTAGGGTCGCTTCTGACTTTCACCCACGCTGAAGTTGTGAAAGGTGTTATGTGTGCACCACGGAACAAAAACGCAAAATCCCGTGATAGTTATTTAGTTAGAATTTTACGGTTACTTGGTGAAGAGATTAGGGCAATAAGGGAAATTGAATGGCAAACAGTAGAACAAAAAGGCAGACCCTCAAAAAGCCAAGTGAAACAGTCAGGTGCCGCCACGACAATGCAGGCAGGTGCAAATAACAATGAACAGCCTTCTACTCCGTGGAAACAACATCTTGCGCCTCAGGACAATAGCTTATCATCACGTAAAGTGCGAAGGAGAGGATGTCTATCTTTTCTTAGAGAAATGTTCAATATGGTACGAATGAGTCTTCAACAAAGCGACAAGGATGATTTCTACGAGATGATCGTACTTCTGGATGTACCAGTACAAGTGAAAGGGGATGTTTCTCGAGAAGATACGAAAGATGATCTCTATGAGACTGAGAATAATGATACTGTCAACTTGTTGTCACTGTTAGGAGCGATATTGTCGGATTCCAATGCAGATGTATCTGAAAGAGGTGCCTGCCTTGATATTTTGTCTGCTATCGCAATGCACGAACCAAGTCTGATACGAAAGCATTGCCTGATTGAGTTTTCTTCTTCAAAGATCACGATTGATGGTGATAAGAACCCAAAGCCTGGAATGAATACAGTAGCTCGTCCCGAGCCTGATGATAAGCATGAGGTCGTTTTTGCTTGTCCGCCGACAGATTTATGCCTCTCTCTTCTTTACGTAATGGCTACTGAGAACGATGCAGGCATTATGCTTCAAACGTGTGAAGTGCTACGAATAGTTCTAGATACAGAAATGCTAAACGACCCACCTCAATTAGATTTAGGTGGAGTTATTGACAATGAAGAAGATGAAATGATTCGGAGCGATAATGTAGCTTTCCTCGTGGGTTCAAGTGCACATAATGGGCACGCTGGGGGGAAATGCGAGCAAAACTCCTTCTTGCAAATGTTTTATGATCATTACATTCCGTGGCTAGTTGCACCGTTTCAATATTTAATTACAGTGCCAAAGACAGCGATTCCCTTCTTAATACAATCCGAACAGCAAGAAGGGGATGAGACATTGTTACGATTTCTAAAGAAAAGGCATCAACGTCTGAAAGATGCGAACATATCAAGGACTGGTTTGTTCAAAACGATTCCCACTTCTCCAATACGGCTGTCTTTTTCTGTCGAACTTTTGTCTTTCTGCGTCCGCGCTCATTGTTACAGGTAAGTGCTGCATGAAAAGGACTCTTTCAAATACCATAATATCGCTGTGCGTATATGCAAGTATGTGATTACTCACATTAATTTTTCTGAATATTTCAAAGAATGAAGAGGTATCTGATAAACTCGAGAGTGCTTATTAATGTTATGAAATTGCTCAGTCCATCCAAATCCCTCGTTCCATCGGGAGATAGATGTTTGAAGTTAGGGGCACTACGTTGCCTCCGGTCAATCATATCTTTGAAGGATGAATTCTACAATCGGCACATTGTTCAACACAGTCTGTTCACTCCAGTCTTCGAAGCATTCCGTGCCAATCCTGTAGGCGACAATTTAGTGTCATCGTCGATTATAGGTAAGTGCTCCTTGTTTAAGAGCATCATTCTACTGCACACTTTCATATCACTGATTTTCTTGTTCCACAGAAATGTGCGAGTTCATACGAATAGAGAATATCAAATCTCTTATTGAAGATATAGTCACTAAACACATGCGTCAGCAGTCTCGGCAACTCTCAGATACGTCGATAGTCAAGTTGTCTCCAAGTCTAGAGGATGTAGCAACACCATATGTCGACACCTTGACTTTACTCCGTCAAAGACACGAAGAAAATACTAGCGGTTCCAATAGTGAAACAGCCAACGGTACGGATGATGCAAAGGGTAAAAGGGTCGCAATGAGTGAGAAAGCTATTGAAGATCAACGAAAGTTTCGAGAAGCCGATGAAGAGGAATCATATTTCTTCGATGATGTTGAAGATAGTAATGAAGTGATGAATTACAATGGTGATGTCCGACAAAATGGAATGCGGCAAGGATATCGTCTATAATTTTGAAACCAAGTGTTCACTCATTGAGTGATCACCATGCACAACACATTATTCTGAGTACGAAAAAAGGCGAGACCTCAATCGCCTCAGCAGCTTGCCCTGGTAAATTTTAATATTAAAAATCGCCTTTGAAAGAATGAAACTTCCTCGGGCCTCAAACGCTTAGATTTCACCACCTTCGTCATGAAATTGAATATTTACTTTGGACTCCGACCCTTAAGATTATTTAGGTGTTCTTCTGTCTCTCAAACCTAAGCAATGCCGCAGCCGGCTAGAGCCGAAGACTGAATGGTTATTGCTGCTCGGCATGTAATAAGTCACGCGATGAGAAAGCGGCTACGTCTGAACATCAACAACAAAAATTGGTTTTGTCCACTGTACTTTCCCGTAAAGAAATTTCAGTTTATAATTTTTAATTATTCTAGGAAATATCGATAAAAACTAAAGGCCGTAGTAGGCACTGAAATCCAGGCGGAATGTGAGGAACCGTAAGGAATCATTTTTGCTTGCATCTGCACGGTCAGACTCAACAGTTTGAGAGGGCCTCGCAATTGGAGTTGAGACGTCCACGTCCCTAACAGAATTGCCATTTATCCTCGCGTTGAGCATGGAAAGCAAATTTCGAAGAGAAATATCAAACTCCTCCGATATAGATTCAACCTCTGCTAGTATCTTTTCGTTTGCAAGATTTTTAAAATTCAAGCCCTCTACGTCAGCGTCAAACTCTTTAAATCCCCATCCCCCAACTGCACTACGTTTTTGCGCACCTCGCCGTTTCTCAGTTGCCTTCTGTATTGTTTCTACACCTTCGCTAAAGATCTTATCGTGCATCGTGCAAAATCGGAAAGCTGCGATTAGTACTGATCGCAATTGTTTTGGGAGTTCGTTCCCCCCCCCCTCTGCCCCCGATGAAGATGCCTCCCCAACCAAACTTTTTGCGAGAATGTCGTCTAGGTATTCGTCATGAGAAGTAATAACTTCGTCTAATGTTTTAGCACCTTTCAGTTTGTTTGCTAAATCTTTCCATCCACTCTCCAGAACTTCGAACATCAAATAACTCTGTAGGTTTGTCAGAAAATGAAGCATACACTGCCGGGTAATGGAAAACTTGCGCAGAAGGCGCTTCATTCTTGATAGCGTATTCTCAGATGATGGATCAAGCGCAACATTTCCAAACTTTGAATTGATAATTTGAAGTGAGTGGTTTAGAGTTGAACTATGTCTCCAGGTGTTGTTCATCATCCATTCAAGTTTCTTCAGCCTGAACAACATGTCAAACATGAGATAATACTTTTCCATTGCCTTGGGATGAACAACGGCAGTGAGGGGTGCGTCAATGGCGTAGTCCAAAGTGAAGATGTCCCATCCTTCCCGTTTCGAATCCTTACTTTCTCCTGTCCAAAAATTATTTCTACTGGCATCCGCAGAGAGAAGCCGGACTTGGACACGATCTGTTACATATTTTGGTAGAAACTTGGCATTTGTCGATCGAAGAGCATCGTTCACAATATTCATTAATGAAATCATATAAATTTCATTAATGCTTTCACGTGACTCAAATTCAGTATGCAGGCTGTCCATCAACGCACAAATAAAATCACCCTGACCCAGGAATAGAATCCCTTTCAGTCCGCGAAGATGCTCAAGTAAATGATGCTGCTCGAAGAGGGAGGACAAAATATGCTTGTGCACTTGCGATGCTGCATTAGCGACAGTCTTTTCGATGGAAGTCTGAGCCAAAATTTCTCCACCTTTTCCGCACATATCAAAAGATGAATCGTTACTAGCGTCGTAGTGAAATCCAAGTTCAACCTTTAGTTGTGATGACTTCTTATCATCGTCTAGATCCATTCCATCCAGCAACTTTCTAGGAAGAATGCCCCTCCAATCAAATTCCCATTCCGAATCATGCAAACACTTTCGAATAAAATTCAGCCCCTTTCCCACAATCAAAATCTCCTTTGCCAGCTGCTCGCTAAGTAACCCACCCCGAGATCCAATTCCCGGCACATGAGGAATTTGATCCTCAATCAATAAATATCTCCCATGCCACAAATTGGCATCGGTCACTGATGCATCTTCGACGATGAAGAACTCACCCTGCGGTTCAGCCGTAAGCATACCGCTCATGGTCCAATCGTAAAGCAAGTCGTACCAAGGGAGAGACGCAGAATACAAAATCCGAGTGGAAATATCCTTATGCCTTACATCCCCATGCATTGTATGCAAATATAAGTCAGCGATTAGCTGCCCGCCATTCAAATCGGCCTTGATCCCATCTACAATCAATGCAAGAGTGCGCAGATGAGAAATGGGTCCACGAAGTGTTTTCATCAATGTTCGCAATGTCAATTTACAATCTGTACCATGTTTCGGCAATTGTTGCTCTAGCGAGTTGAGGAATACATGGTAGGAATGCATCTCCTGCATTAATGCTGAAGCCAAGGCGCGGGGTACGACACCACTTTGCGCTACTTGTGCTTGCACTGCACCTATATAATTCTGAATACGGGAATAGAGCCATCCGGCTTCTCCGCACACTCTCAATGCATCCCGTGCACCACTGCTCAACAGCCGAGTTGATTTATGCTTGAATCGAGTTTCAGCATCAAGTTCAAATGGTAAAAGGCCCGACCTAACGCGGATGCCATTGTATTTGTTCATGTTTTCTGAAATGGATTTCGAGACAGAGGTTGGGCCCACTTCGGAAGTGGGATTGTAAACGTAGGTCTCATTCTCTCTCTGGGACGATGAATCAATGTTACTATCGTTTTGGTAGAATTTGATCAGTTCTCCGTCAATGTGTTGGAGGGAATGAATGCATTCTCGCAATAGACTCAATTCTTCATTGCGCAATGCTAGTTCTACATGTTTGTCTGTTTGGTGCCGATAATGGACTTGTCGCGGTTGTCTCTGTGTTTGATGTTCTCCAAATGAACCAATGTTTGACGATGCCACTCCAATCGGATCATTTGTGGAAGACGCAAATGCGCCACTATTAGTAGTTGTAGTAGTAGGAACACCGTTGTCGCTTCCTTTTCCAGACCTACCGGTACCAACCAATCTTGAAAATAAAAGCAAGACATTTGAAACTAAATCATCATCCAATTCACTATTCTTCAAATCCTCCTGCAAAGCCCGAACCTGCTTCATTTTATTCTCAACATCGGCATCAACATCGGCATCACCATTGGCATCACCATCGGCGTCACCGTCGCCGACACGCTTGCGATACGATCGTTCGATTTTTTTCAACAAACTTGATGGAGTCCGCCGCACATGTCCTTGATTCGAAGTTACTTCTCCAATGGAACTGGAGAGGATGCGCTTTGCGAAGTTGAGGTGTAGATTGGGATGTGTTGTTGTACCGATTGAATTGTTGTTGTCGAGGGATTCAATGAGGGTTTGGATGGCTTGCATGTTTGATTCTGGATGGCTCATTTTGACTTTTTTGCAAGTTTGTCAAGTGACTTTTCAGCACACAGTAGAGGATAAGAAGGTTTCTTCTGTTGCGGTCAAAGGTTTGCGGACCAAGGATACAGACAGTAGCACGATAGAAGAGGGGTGCAAATTGAAAATGCTGTCAGTATGATCAAGGGATAATACGGTAGGTACGGTATGTTTCTACATAGTTTTGCCAAATGAATTAAATTTTTAAATTTTCATGGGGTGAAAAGTCTCATGACCCCCCTTGGGGCAATTGAAGCACTGCCCAGCGAAAGGTGGTGCGTCACTGATAATTTCAACGCAAAACGAATTTCAAAATTCCGATTGCCTCTGTACAACAACTTCTCTGACTAAACTCGGCATGTGGAAACCTCATCAACACACGTTGAACATCAAACAAACACCCATGCCGGTGCATGCATTGAACACGGGAACACCGAGATAGAGCCCGAGCCAAAAAAGAAGAACACGAGTAATTTTCTTTTCAACTTCTTTTTTAAAAGCTGCTGAAGAAAAGGAAAAGCTGCGAAAGGCACAATGGTCACGATGGAAGCCAACAGGTACGTGGTGTAAGAGCAATTGAGATAACTTGATGAAATGCAACTTATAATGATTGATAGATCGGCTTTTAAAAATAATGTACCCCAACGCCCAATGCTGGATGAGAAAGTGGTTGGGTGCCTATTCTTACAGGAGGAGAGGGGGGGCGGATGTGTCATGCAGAGCAAATGATGAAAGAAATCAAAACACAAATCTATCCATTCATCTCATCTCACCACACCGATGCTCGAAAACATGAACCAATTACAGAGCGAGCATTATGAATCTAGGCTTTGCTCCAAACGACCAGAACCAACAACATGCACAGCTCGATGGAGATGAAACAACCTTCAATGCCGCCATCGATTCCATGTTTGGTGTCGTGGATCACCAAGCTCCCACATCACCAACGCATACTCATCATCACGAAAACAAGCGAAGGAGATTGGATCATGATGCTGCAAGTGAGGAGGAGAACAACGCCATGGTGGCACTCAATGGAAATACTTTTGAGAATGATGATAATGTTAATGTTGGGTATCAGCATCAGCATCAGCAGCATCAGCAGAACAAACTGCCAGCAACAATTCAGCAGATTCATCAAGCAGCAGAAGAACAGACTCAGCAGACAATGCTGTGTGAACCGATGCAACCGGAACAGCAGCAGCAGCAAAACATTCTTGCAAATTCCTTCATGGTCCAAGAAGGAACCACACATTTGCATACTGAGCAGCAACAGCAGCAACCACAGCATCTACCACCGCAGCCAATTTTACCATCACTAACCCTCATGCATGTAGCACCTCTTCAAGGAGTCACGGATTCTCAATTGCAACAAAATCAAGTTCCTATACAACCTATTCAAGCACAGCCACTAGTACACGTAGTAGCCCGGACGCAACAACCACAACCCCAAAACACATGGACCACTGATCATGTATCAGAAGCACGTCGAAGAATGAATACCCTCATCCAACGCCAACAACAAGCCCAGGAGGAACTTCGAACAGCGGAAGAGGCGCTCAAACGTGGTCAACTTCGAATCGAAATGGCCAAGAAGGCAATTGAAGTCACCAATTCGAGTGTGCACCAGGGGACGGAGGAGTTGACAGATGCGCTGTTGCAGGAGCCTACGCATTGGAATGCCATGTATAGGAAGCTCAAGGGTTTCAAGTTGCAGTTTGGTCATGTGGAGGTTAGGAGAAATTTGACGACTGTAAAGGGTGGGAGAGGGAGGGTTGAAGGGGATCCTGAGACTTTGAAGTTGAGTACTTGGATTGGGAGAGTGAGGTTGGAAGCTAGACGTCCTGCCGGTCATGTGAGTTTTGTGGAATGATCTTGGTGATTTGTCTTGTACGTGCGCGTACGTATGTATGCTCACCTTTCAGTTTATTTTATCAGCCGGATCAAATTGAACCCTATAAAATTATAGCCCTGAATCGCCTAGGATTCAACTGGGATCCAAGAGAGAATTACTGGTTGGAGCGATTTGAAGAGCTAAAGGCACATTTCGCAAAAGAACCCAATGAAAAAAAGAAAATGCCAAACAGAAAAACTTCTCTCGGGGTTTGGTGCGATGGGCAGGTCCTTGAATTCAATAGATTCAAATCTGGGGCGAAACCATGTTACATCACCAAGGAAAGGATTGAACTCTTAAATTCTATAGGGTTTCTTTGGGATAGAATGCTGGCAGCATCGATGAGCAACTATGATGCTCTCAAAAAGTTTCATGATGACTTTGGCCATAATCAAGTATCTGTCAATTATGGCGACAAGACTCTCTTTCGATGGGTTGCAAAGCAGAAGAAGAAGTATAAGAATTTCAAGGAAGGAAAGAAACCAGCATTGACTGAAGAACAAGTGAAATTACTTCGTGATATCAACTTGTTTGAATCAGAGAAGAAATATCCAGTTCATCATAAACATCGGAGATACAGATCCAGTAGGAACAAGGGAAGGCCAAAGTCGACCACTCTTATCCCACAAGAAGCTCGAGAGGTACCGGTAACTGACCAAACCACAATCGCAAACCGCGATAATGCAACTGCTGCAGTCACCCCAACAACTGAAACTGCGACTGCAACCACTCTCGCAATACAAGAAATATCTCCGTTACCGGTAAACGAGGAAAACTTCAACGAAATTACTCATGAAATTATTGATGGAGGAAATATATCAGAGCATGGTCCATTGAATGAGAACCATGATCCTGGTGAAGATAGGGCACCTGTGGATTTTGAGCATGATACCAAAATGCCTGCCATTGAGACAGGTGATGATGTCGACATCTCTGTGTCGGGTACTACTCTTAAGAGGCCATATATTACGCAATTGTAAAAATTAAACTAAAAAAACTCAAATAGTACAACGTATCGACGTCCAAGAAGATTCTTCAATCGTTTGCTGTGTTATATTGATCTTCTACACTTATGTATATACAGTTTCGATCACTTTTGATGTGTGCAGTCGAGCCATGGCTTTGTGTATGTACTGTAGGTACTGTAGTGTTGCAAATATTCTCGCGACCTAAAACAAGATATATTCTCACCTTTCTGAAATAAAACTAACCCTCACCCGAAACCCTGCCTGCAGATTCCTTCTTCATTCGGGACCCTTTATCAGTGGTGGGGGTACAGCACCAGAAGGCTAGACCCTTCTGTACCCGCCGGTACGAGTACAATACATACAAGTACATGTAGTCTACCAGTAGTACTACTACGTACTTGTATTTTATTGCATACAGCTAGCATACATAGTTTGCTGTGGGATGTCATTATTATGTCGTTGAAGTTATTTGTCCGACTTTCCGTCCTGTCTTACGTTCTGTACGCTGTCCGTTTCTCTCTCGCGCTTTTGAACTCATTTTTGACATCTGACGCACTTTGATGCGATGGTGAATGTCCGGTCAAACCGCGGGGTTGTTTTCTTAAGTCTTGAAGACCTATTTAACAGCACTTTTTACAGCTTGAAGGAAGGTTCAACCTTGGGCATCCCAGAGAACATAAATGTAGACAGCAGCAAAGAATTACTCGTACAGCAGCATTTTACAGCAGCAGCACCACTATCGGGGCATTTCAAGGGCATTAATCATTTTTTTATAACTTGAATATTCACAAGCGTCTCAACAGAAATGGTTACTTGCACATCACCGTTGCCGGAAAAGCGTCTAAAGAGGAGCTTTGATAGAATTAGTAGCGGTGAAGTTTCTTTCCCACTCTTCTTACCAGTCGACGCCGATGAAGAAGAACTGAAAAAAGGACTTGAATTCGAAGCATTGCTTGAATCTAAAGGCTCTTTAACCAGTAATAAAATATGGACCACTTTCACAGAGAGACAACCCAACCAAAAGGCTCGGAAGATGGCAGTTAAGATGCCTCTACCGAGTTTTCCAGGGCTTCCCTAGAGTAACTCGCTAGATTCTCATCGACCTCTCTTAATGATGAGAATAAAACTCAATGGTGAACAGATAAAGAACCGACCCACAATTTTGATCCTCGAATGTACTCATAGATGGCATTATATTTAGGACTAATGTATAAGAACAAGTTGCATACTAACGCACTCAAAATATTACATTGACAAGTCCTTCCCAGTTGTATTTTGAATTTGTCCATCAATCTTCTTTTTTCTCTTCAACTCTCCGCAATTTTTCCGGGGACGCCTCATCACTACCGTGGTCATTGACTCTCTTTCTCCTCATTTTGAGCAAATTGTCCACATTCCAATCTGAAAAGTGGTCAAAGTTATAAAGACCGTTGAAAATGCACATGACAGTGACATCGTCTTGCTCCATATCTGTGAGATTTGGTAATAACTTTGGTGTAATCAAAAAGTACTGCCCGCTGTGACTAGATGGATCATTTTCAAATTTGGGCTTTGCAGTTGAGTTCTTCACGATACGACGGAACACAAGCCTTTCATTTCTCTCGTCCAAACCTTGATTGATCTCGTCAACGCATCTAAAAGGGCTCACCATGAGATCTTGCATTGCCATGAGATACATGATTGTACTGACAGATCTTTCTCCTCCCGAATGGACGTGAGCAGATAAAACTTGTAAGTTTGCAGCTGCACGGAATTTGACTCTGATTTGGATGCCCCAATCTTTGAAATTGTCTAGTTGTTCCTCATTGGATCCTGCTCTCTGCTGCTCGCCTGTGAATACTGCAATCTCGCCTGTTGAATTTAAATGAATAAGAGAGTTAGTTAGGTATTGCTCATATTTTGTTTCAAGACTAAAAGGTTGTATTTCCTACCTGCACAGCCAAGCTCGCTCATATATTTTGTGAAAAGACTATTCACTCTGGCCACAATATTCTTCAACGATGCTACATACGGTGCCTTCAAATTGGCCAACTCTGCGCGTTTCGCTCCCTTGGAACCCTTTAATAGCTTATAACTTTCTTTCTGAGAATCCAACTTTTCATTTTGCTCTTCGTAATTTCTGAGGGCTGCAGGATTATCTAGAATACGACTGATATTTCGCTGGGCCTCATCCATCAAATCCTCCAATTCGACTTTCCCTTCAGGGAGGTCGTCCAACTTGGCTTTCAGTGGAGTAGGATCATCTGTCGAGCCAATCGGTGCCAACCTCTCGGCATCTGTTTTCTTTGCCATGACAGCATTCCTCGCCTGGTCAAAATGGCGGGATTTCGATTGATAAGCTTGTTCAAGAGAACGTGAGTGGAAGAGTAATTGTTGGAGCTGCTCTTCTGCGACCCTCTTTTTCTCTAGCAGGCCATCCTCTGACATTCCTACACCAGTTTTAACACTTTTAGAGACCAAGTACTCTTTATATGCTTTCGATGCATTCTCAAGTTCACTGATATACGATTCGATATGTTTACGAATGTTCTTGATGCATTTCTTTTTTTCTTTCCGATTATCCTTACGGGAATCTTTTTCTGCAGCTTCAAGTTTCCTCTTTGCGAGCTCAAAGCTTCCTTTTTGGCGTTGGAATTCACTCTTTCCGGCTTTTTTATCAATCCAATCGACATTTTTCGCTTGTGCCTCACGCTGTGCTACATCAAAAGCTCCCTGTGCCGCTCCAAGGTCGGGCTGAAGGCGATCAAGCTCTGCCTGAGATGCTTGCAATGCACTTTGTGCTCGCTCTTTCTCTGCCGGTGGCACTCCTGGTGATAGCATTTTTGCCGGACTGACCTCATCCGTCGAGACAGAAGTCTTGGATGAATCATATCTCGAAATTGTAGAAGTGTACTGAAGGGAAATGACGCCAATATATCATATGAGAATCAATTAAAAAAGAAAAAACATCAAAAAAAATATTGTTGACTAACCTTGTACATGCGTTGCCTACCAATCATCTCCTTCGCAAAAATGCAAAACTTTTGCTTCCCGTTGCCATTTTCCTTTTGGAAGAGATAATCTTGCAAACCTTGATCAAGATTGTTTTTCGTCCGTTCTCCCCCAATCAAGACTCCCTGCACATAAGATGTGTTGCGTAGTGCTTGCATAATAGCATCAGGCGCATCAAAAAACTCATCAAGATATCCTCGTACATCATGATCCCGCTGCAAAGTTTGCATCTTGCGATCTGAATACAGGCGATTGAGTGGTTTCAATTTACCCTGGTCCACCATCTGGATGTTGATTCTTAACTTCCTCTTTTCTCTGACTTCGCGATAGAGCAGATTCATATCCTCCCTGCATTCCACAACAAATGAATTTAGCACAGAGTTTTTCACATGTTGTTCCAAGTAGTTGGAGACATCCCCATCCCTTGCACTGACTTCGCAGACTATAGGACCATGTACTGGCCTTCGGAATTGCTTTCTATTGCCATCTACCCACTCAAGGATTGATTGCAAATTTCGATCTCTGCTGAGAATCTTTTCATTTCTCACGGCTTGAGTAACAAAAGTTAAGAATAAAAGAAGGATAATATTAGAGTTGTTGCTACACATACGAAATTTCAAATTGGTTCAAAATGAATCTACGTATTTCCGCATTATTCGTACCTTTGTCATCTTCCATTCGGTGGTATCGAGATTTATGTGTGTCGTATTCCTGTGTGGCTTCATGCATGGACCTAAGTTGACATATTTGAATATTGTGTTAGTTGGGTTGAAAAAGGAAACGTTGTCAACATGATGAGAGTATTAAATGATCAACACAGAAAACACCACACTTGATTACTCACGAACGAATTTGCATAAAAGCATTTTTGGCCTCTCTCAATTTCAGCTTGGCAGCCCTAAGCTCCTCCTGCGCTAACTTGCATCGTTCGTCAATTTCCTCTGCTGGTGGGTAATCTCTCAAAATAGCCTTCAAATCTTCCACTGCTTGACGCTTTTGCGCAACCAATTTCTCTGCCCTACGCTGATTGGCTTCAAATGCCACAAGCTCACTTTGCAAACCATCAATCTCATCACAATGTCGTTCCGCCTTTCCAATCCCGTGGTGATGTTGCTTTAGACACGAGTCAATCTTTCTCTGCAACGCCACTCTCCTCTGTTTTCCACCTGCATATTCACGCTCCAACTTTTGAATCTCGTCTTGAAGAGGCTGCAAACCCTCCTGAGCCTGCTTGAGGCTTTTCTTCAACTCATTCTTTTCAACCTTTTTCTCAACAGCTAACGTTCTCAACTCTTCAAACTCCACCCACAACATTTTCTGCTGATACAATTTATACTTTTGAACAGACTCCTCACGTTCCTCCATCAATTTCTTGGCATCCTCCAACCTGTTGACTTCCTCCTCCAACCTATCAAGTTCCGCCTTGACCGTGGCCATATTCGACTCACTCGAAAGCAACTCCGCTTCCAACTGAATCAACCTCTCATGATCATCATACAAATGCTGCGTACCCGAAACACTCTTTTCCGTCTCCTGGAGCAACTGTTGTGAATTAAAGCCGGAAAAAGACCCGACACGATCTTGAGGCAAAAAGGTACACAAATTAGCAATTTGAATCCTATACGTCTCTTTCACCAACGTCTTGATCGCTTCCATTCTCACCACCTCATCATTAATCTCATATATACTGGCAGCAACCCCCCTACTTCTTTTACCGGTAGCGCCCTTGTTACGATCAATCGTACGACGAATAATGTGCGTGGGTTTGCCCGGAAAAGGCGCTAGTTCTATTTCGATGGTGGCAATGGTTTTTTCGTGCATGATGAATGTGCGGGCGTCGTCGGCTCGGCCGAGGAGGGGGGGTTGACCGCCGAGTCCGAGGCAGATTGCGCATAGGATTGTGGATTTTCCGGTTCCGTTTGGTCCGCATACGACGTTTAGTCTGTGGTTG
>Ga0115005_10001480_pt1 | contig 18631 bp, 19 predicted proteins | sample ArcOceMetagenome_FD_87163 | JGI IMG/M metagenome (GOLD analysis project Ga0115005, IMG submission 87163) | Marine eukaryotic phytoplankton communities from Arctic Ocean - Arctic Ocean - Greenland ARC118M Metagenome | ecosystem: Environmental > Aquatic > Marine > Oceanic | place: Arctic Ocean... | reverse complement strand
GTTTCTGTAGAACAAATTTTAAAAGCAAGAGAAGTTGCTAATGAAGTTTATATGGATGAGAAAATTGAAAAATATATTCTTGACATCATTTTTGCAACTCGTTATCCAGAAAAATACAACTTACCACAATTAAAAGATTTAATTAGTTTTGGAGCTTCACCTCGTGGAAGCATCAATTTAGCAAAGGCAGCTAAATGTTATGCTTTCATAAAAAGAAGAGGTTATGTAATTCCAGAAGATGTTAGAGCTGTAGTTTTTGATGTTTTGCGTCACAGAATTGGAATTACTTATGAAGCTGAAGCGGAAAATGTAACCTCTGTTGACATTATTAACTCAATCATTAATGAAGTAGAAGTGCCATAAAAAGAGTTTTCAGTAAATCATTTATAGAAGGCATTCCCTTAGCTAAATTTGATTTTTAAACTAGTAACAGAAAACTGCATACTTAAAAGATGGAAACAAAGGAAATACTTAAAAAAGTTCGTAAAATTGAGATTAAGACAAGACGTTTGTCTGATCATATTTTTGGAGGTGAATATCATTCCTCTTTTAAAGGACGTGGTATGACTTTTTCTGAAGTAAGACAATACCAATTTGGTGATGACGTAAGAGCTATCGATTGGAATGTTACTGCTCGTTACAACGAACCTTATATAAAGGTTTTTGAAGAAGAACGTGAATTAACGATGATGTTAATGGTCGATGTTTCTGGTTCAGAATCATTTGGAACAGCAACCCAGTTTAAAAAAGATACCGTTACAGAAATCGCTGCGACCTTAGCTTTTTCTGCCACTCAAAATAATGATAAAGTAGGTTTAATTCTTTTTTCTGATGATATCGAATTGTTTATTCCTCCTAAAAAAGGAAAAAGTCACGTTTTAAGAATTATTAGAGAATTAATAGAATTTAAACCAAAAAGCAAAAAAACTGATATTTCTGTAGCTTTAAAATTTTTATCAAGTGTGATAAAAAAAAGAGCCATTGTTTTTATGTTATCAGATTTTATGGATGATGATTATGAAAAAACATTAAAAATTGCAGGAAAAAAACACGATTTAACTGGTATTAGAGTCTATGACAAACATGATGAAGAAATTCCGAATTTAGGAATGGTTCAAATGTTAGATGCAGAATCGGGTGCTATTGAATTGGTAAATACCTCATCAAAAGCAACTAGAAGAAATTACAAAGCAAATGCATTACGATTAACTAATTATTATATCGACACTTTTAAAAGAAGTGGTGCAGGAACTATTAACACTAGAGTTGATGAAGGTTACGTGAAAAAATTATTAGGATATTTTAAACAAAAAGGAAGATAAACCGAAATGAAAAAATACATTTTACATATTTTTCTATTGATTTCAATGCTCGCTTTTACTCAAAACCCGATGGTAAAAGCACGAATTGAAACTTCACAAATTAGAATTGGTGAGCAGTTTAATTTAAGAATATCTGTCAATGAAACTGAAAATGTAATTCTACCTAAACTAGAGTTAAAAGGTTTAGAGGTTATTGATTCAGTCAGCCTAGATACTCTGAATCATATGCTAATTCAAAAGTATATTATAACCGGCTTTGATAGTGGCGCATTCTACATACCTCAGCAACAGGTTTACGTGAAAAATCAAGCCTATTTAACAGATTCATTGTTAGTAAATGTAGCTACAGTTGCAATAGATACGACCAAAGTTAAGAAATTTCCTATTAAAGCAATCAAAGCAGAGCCTTACACCTTTGATGATTTTAAAATTTACATTTATATACTACTAATTGCTTTAGCAATTATAATTTTCTGGATTTACTGGTTTGTTATCAGAAAGCGAAAAATGAAAGAAGAGAAACCAACTTATAAAGCGCTACCCCCTTATGAGGAAGCTATTTATAAGTTAAATGAATTAGATGAAAAATTGCTTTGGCAAAATAATAAAGTAAAAGAATATTATAGTGAGTTAACAGAAATTGTAAGGGGTTATATTGAGCGTGAATTAAAAGTACCTGCTTTAGAAAAAACTACGGATGAAATTTTGGAGACCCTAAAAGATTTTAATGAAACTGAAACTATAAGTGCACCAAAAGAAACGATTAACAAACTTAAAGAGTTATTGCAGGAAGCAGATTTAGTAAAGTTTGCAAAATCTAAACCTTTGGCTATAGAAATTGAAGAAGACAGAAAAGATGCAGAATTAGTAATTGATAATTTAAAACCTAAACCGATTATAGAAGATGATGAATTGGAATAATTTTGAATTTTTAAATCCAGAGTTTTTGTGGCTACTCATTTTGATTCCATTGTTGGCAATTTGGTATTTCTTCATGCGCAAAAAAGATACTGCAATTTTAACCATGCCAAGTATTAAGGGGTTTAAAGTAAAACCATCAATTTTATCGAAATTAAAACCAATTTTATATTTTTTAAGACTGCTTGCTTTAGCAGCAATAGTTGTGGCTTTAGCAAGACCAAGAAACGTTTCTGTTAGCAAAAAAACAAAAACAAATAGGGGTATAGATATTGTAATGGCCATTGATGTTTCTGCGAGTATGTTAGCTAGAGATTTAAAACCAAATAGATTAGAAGCTTTAAAAAAAGTGGCGGTAGATTTTGTTGATAGAAGACCGAATGATAGAATAGGAATTGTAGTTTATGCAGGAGAAAGCTTTACGCAAACGCCTATTACTAGTGATAAAGCTATTGTAAAACGCACCATTTCCGAATTAAAATGGGGGCAATTAGAAGGTGGCACCGCTATAGGAATGGGTTTAGGCTCTGGTGTAAATAGGCTAAAAGAAAGTAAATCAAAAAGTAAGGTTATTATCTTATTAACTGATGGCGTAAACAACTCAGGAAATATTGACCCTAGAACTGCAACAGAGCTTGCGAAAGAATTAGGCATTAAAGTCTATACAATAGGAATCGGGACCAATGGAATGGCGGATTTTCCTTGGAGTAAAGACCCAAGAACTGGTCAATTAAATTTCAGAAAACAACAAGTAGAAATTGATGAAGATTTGTTAAAAGAAATTGCATCAGAAACAAAAGGAAAATATTTTAGAGCAACAGACAATACATCATTAAAAGAAATTTATAATGAAATTGACAAACTCGAAAAAACAAAAATAGAAGAATTCAAGTATTACAATTATCAAGAAATGTATAGGTCTTTAGTACTATTAGCTCTTGGTTTATTACTACTGGAATTCTTATTAAGAAATACATTATTTAAGAGTTTTATATAAAAATGTACAAATTAGAAGAACCAATTTATTTTTATTTATTAGCAATTATTCCTGCAATGATTGTTGTTTTTCTATTCGTTTTATGGTGGAAAAAAAGAATGCAGCGCAAATTCTCAAATGCTGATTTATTGAAAAAATTAGCACCTAATTCATCAACATTTAAATCAACTGTAAAACTCATAATGTTACTGTTAGGAATTGCTTTTTTAGTAATCTCTTTAGTAAATCCTAAAATGGGATCTAAACTAAAGACAGTAAAAAGAGAAGGTGTAGATGTCGTTTTTGCTTTAGATGTTTCCAGAAGTATGTTAGCCGAAGATATTGCTCCTAACAGGTTAGAAAAAGCAAAACAAATCATTTCGAAAATTATAGATAAATTAGGAAGCGACAGAGTTGGTGTAATCATTTACGCAGGTAATTCGTATCCTCTTTTACCAATAACAACAGATCATGCAGCAGCAAATATGTTTTTGCAAAATGCAAATCCAGACATGGTTTCTAGTCAAGGAACAGCTATTAATGAAGCGTTAGAGTTAGCGAAAACCTATTACAATAATGATGAGCAAACCAATAGGTTTTTAATCATTATTTCTGATGGTGAAGATCATCAAGAAGAAACCAAACAAGTCGCCCTAAATTTGGCTAATGATGGCGTAAAGATTTACACTGTTGGGGTTGGAACAGAAAAAGGTGGACCAATTCCTATACGCTTAAATGGCGCTATGATTGGTTATAAAAAAGATAATAAAGGAGAAACAGTTATCACCAAACGTATGCCCGGTGTTTTAGAAGGGATTGCAGATGCCGCTGACGGAAAATATATAGATGGTAATGTCACTGAAAACCCTGTAAATCAAATTTCAGACATTATTGCAAATGCTCAAAAAAGTGAATTTGAAACAAAGCAATTTTCTGATTACAAAGATCAATTTCAATGGTTTCTCGGAACAGGAATTTTATTTTTACTTTTAGATGCTTTCTTGTTTGAAAAGAAAACAAAATGGATAAAAAAGGTGGATTTATTTAACGAAGCAAAAAAATAAAAAATGGCCCTTTTACATAACATACTTATTATATTCTTGATGTTGTTTTCGTCAACGGCAATTCTTGCGCAAAAAGATTCTATTGCTTTGCAACGTAAAGCTAGAAAAATGGTAAGACAAGGCAACCAATTGTATCAACAAAAGCAATACACAGATGCCTCTATTGCCTATAGGAAAGCCTTAGATAAAAGCTCATATTATGATAAAGCAAGTTATAATTTAGGTAATGCTTTGTATGAAAACAAGAACTTTAAAGAAGCTGCACCTCAATATGAATTAACTGCAAAAACGGCGACAGATAAATATACAAAAGCAGAAGCTTACCATAATTTAGGTAATTCTATGATGGAAACTAAAAACTATCAAGGTGCTGTAGATGCTTATAAAAACTCATTAAGAAACAATCCTAATGATGATGAAACCCGCTATAATTTAGCGGTTGCTCAAAAAATGCTTGACAAAGAAAAGCAGGAAGATAAAGACGATAAAAAAAATAAAGACGATAAAAATAAAGACAAGGATAAAGATAAGAAGGAAGGTGATGATGACAAGGATAAAAAAGAGGGTGATGATGATAAGGATAAGGATAAAAAGAACGAAAAAGATAAAGACAAAAAAGGAGATAACGACAAAAAACAAAATCCTGAAAAAGACGACAAAAAAAAGCAAAAACCTAAGCCTCAGCCAGGAAAAATGTCTCCTCAACAAATTAAGCAACTATTAGAGAGCTTAAATAATGAGGAAAAAAAGACACAGAAGAAAATGAATGCTAAAAAAGCAAAAGGTAAAAAAGTAAAACAAGAAAAAGATTGGTAAGTTTGTTGCTTTAAGATGAAAATGAAATTTTATATATCAATATTTATAAGCTTATTATCCCTTTTAAGTCTAGCACAAGAGGCAGAGTTAAAAGTGAAGGTGAGTAAAAATAAACTAGGTTTAAACCAACGTTTACGAATAGAATTTTCTGTTAATAAACAAGGAGCAGATAATTTTACCCCTCCAAACTTTAAAGACTTTAGAGTTATTCAGGGGCCAAGTCAATCTGTAAGTCAATCTTGGATAAATGGAAAGGTTAGCTTCTCTCAATCTTACTCATATATATTAAAACCAAAGAGAAAAGGAGAGCTTATTATCAGCCCTGCAAACATTAAATACAGGGGAAGTACTTTGAATTCAAAAATAATGAAAATTATTGTTTTGAATCCAGTGAAAACACCCGAAAACCCCAATGACCCAAATTATATAGCCCAACAAAATATACATTTAGTTGCAGAAATCTCTAAATCTAGCCCTTTTGTAGGTGAAGGAATTTATGCGGAATACAGATTGTATGTTAGCGAAAACGTAAGTGTATTTGACACTTCTGTAACAGAAGCTCCTCAATATAATGGTTTTTGGAATCAAGAAATTAAAATAAATGGTTTTCCCGTAAAAATGGGAAAATATAATGGCGAAAACTACAGGTATATTGTACTTCAAAAAGCATTGTTAATTCCTACAAAAACGGGAAAACTTACAATTGACCCCATGAAAATGGATATTGTTATTGGTGTACCATCAGGAAGAGTAGATTTTTTCGGAAATGTAATTTCAAAAAATATCAAAAAAGAATTTGCTTCTACAAAAAAAATTATTAGGCCTAAAAGTCTTCCTTTAGAAAATAAACCAGAAAATTTTACAGGAGCCGTTGGTAATTTTAAGTTTGATGTTTCTCTGAGTAAAAATGCTTTAAAAGCAAATGAATCCTCTCAAATTAAGTTGGTAGTCTCTGGTAAAGGAAATTTAAAATTATTTGAACTACCCTCTATAGAAACGCCTGTTGAATTAGAAAAATATCAACCAGAAAGAAAGGAAAGAGTTAGAGTTGCTGCTGATGGGATTACTGGCTCAGTAACTGACACTTATACCATTGTACCGCAATATAAAGGAAAGTACAAAATACCAAATATTGCTTTTTCATATTTTAATCCCAATAAAAAAACATACGAAATAATTGATACTGAAGACTTGTATGTTGATGTTTTAGAAGGCAAAGAACTCGTGACCAATAACACCAGTTCGACACAAAAACAAATCATAATTTCTACCGGGAAAAATTTCAGATACATTCAAACTAAAAGTGAGTTTATAGCTGAAGCTAGTTCAGATTTTTTCAAATCTAATTTATTCTATCTATTCTTGTTTTTATCTTTAGTAACCATTCCAATAGGTATTATTATTGCTAAAAACAATGAAAAACGCAACCGCGATGTTATTGGCAGAAAACAAAGGAGAGCAGAAAGGTTAGCTAAAAAATATTTGTCTGAAGCGCAAAAACAGTTGGGTAAAAAAGAAGCTTTTTATGAAGCTTTAGAGCGTGCTTTGCACAATTATTTAAAAGCTAAATTAGAAATCGAAATTGCTGACATCAGTAAAGAAAAAATAACTCAAATTCTACAACAAAAAAATGTTGATAAAAATACTACAAAACAATTTATAGAGGTTTTAAAACATTCGGACTTTGCACGTTATTCTCCAATAACAAATACAGAAATGAAGCAAGAGTTTGAAAGGGCAAAACTAGTAATCGTACAATTAGATAAACAGCTGTAAGATGAACAAAATCCTATTTTTATTGCTAATAGTCGCTAATACAATCACTGCTCAAACTGCAAGTGAATTGTTTGCGTCGGCAAATGATTTATATAAAAACGAAAAGTTTGAACAAGCAGTAGCATTGTACAAAAAAATAGAATCACAAGGATTAGTTTCGTCAGAATTATACTATAACCTAGGGAACTCTTATTATAAACTCAACAAGGTTGGGCCCTCTATTTATTACTATGAAAAATCTTTAAAATTGGATGCCTTAAATGAAGATGTGGAAAATAATTTGGTTTTTGCAAGACGTTTAGCAGTAGATAGCATTGAAGAATTACCGAAAACAGTATTTCAAAAATTTAACAAGAACTATTTACAAAAGCTTTCTTACAATCAATGGGCAATTATAATTATTGTGTTTTCAGTGCTGTCTAGCTTGTTATTCTTACTTTTCTATTTTGCATCGAATCCTTCTCAAAAACGTTTTTACTTTGCAACAAGTTCATTGTGTTTTATACTCTTACTGATTTCTTTCTTAATTACTTACAATCAATATTCGTTTTCTAAAAACAATAAAGAAGCTATTGTTTTTGCTGAAAAAACAGAAGTAAGAAATGCACCAACCTTAAATTCTGAAGAAATTTTCACCTTACATGAGGGCACAAAAGTTTTGGTTTTAGACATGGTAGATAATTGGAAAAAGATTAAATTAGCAGATGGTAAATTAGGTTGGATTATTGCAGATGAAGTAAAATTACTAAGTGATTTTTAATTATTATTTAACAACTATCTCAAAAACCTTTGCTATTTTTGCACCTAGTTAAAATATTACATTCGTTTGAAAATAAAAATTGCATTTTTTTTCACTTTTCTATTTACCATATTAATATTTGCACCTACGGTGCTTAGTTTTGTGGATGACAATGAAAATGTGGCTTTTTTTCTTGAAATAAATGAAGAAGAAGAAAACAAAGGCAAAGAATCTGCTAAGGATTTAAAGATTAAAATATCTCCTACCGATAGTTTTAAAAATCTAATTCTGAACGGTATTCAAAAAAAGAAAAACGTAAGTTATACGTCTAAAAACTATACTTCAGAATACCCAAAGATTACAACTCCACCGCCAGAATTCTTACTATAACATATCGTTTACTAAGACAAATTAATTATTATTTTAAAAACAATAAACTCTAAATTATTTATTTAGAGTAAAATCATTACATATATGTTTAAATATATCAAAAACGATTTACCTGCAAGTATTGTCGTATTTTTCGTCGCATTACCGCTGTGTTTAGGTATTGCATTAGCAAGTGGAGCTCCGTTATTTTCTGGATTAATTGCTGGAATTATTGGAGGAATTTTAGTAGGTTCTTTAAGTGGATCTAAAATAGGAGTAAGCGGTCCTGCAGCTGGTTTAGCTGCAATTGTCCTAACAGCAATTGGTTCTTTAGGGGGGTATGAAAACTTTTTAGTAGCTGTTGTTTTAGGGGGTGTTATTCAACTAATTTTTGGTTTCCTAAAAGCTGGAATTATTGGTTATTATTTTCCTTCATCTGTAATAAAAGGAATGCTAACAGGAATTGGGATTATTATTATTTTAAAACAAATTCCACACTTTTTTGGTTATGATGCAGACCCAGAAGGGAATTTTGCTTTCTTTCAAATGGATGGAGAAAACACATTTTCAGGAATTTTTAAAACTATTAATAACATAAGTCTAGGCTCTACGATTGTTGGTTTTATTGGCTTAGGATTATTGTTACTATGGAGTACTGTTCTATCAAAAAAAGGCAAAATATTTCAATTAATTCAAGGCCCTTTAGTTGCCGTTGTTGCTGGTATTGTGTATTATTTTGTTACAGATCAAAACTCTAAGTATGGTATTAGTTCATCAAACCTGGTAAGTGTACCTGTGCCAGATAATTTAGATTCATTTTTAGGGCAATTTAGTTTCCCGAACTTCAGTGCGATTACAAATCCAGAAATTTGGGTTGTAGCTTTTACTATTGCATTGGTGGCAAGTTTAGAAACGTTGTTATGCTCAGAAGCAACAGACAAATTAGACCCTCATAAAAATGTAACTCCTACAAACAGAGAATTGCTTGCACAAGGCGCTGGAAACATCATTTCTGGTCTTATTGGTGGTTTACCAGTTACGCAGGTAATTGTTAGAAGTTCTGCCAATATTCAATCTGGAGGAAGAACTAAAATGGCTGCAATTATACATGGATTTCTTCTTTTAATTTCTGTGATTTTAATTCCTGCTTTATTAAATAAAATACCTCTTTCTGTGCTCGCAGCAATCTTGCTTATTGTTGGTTATAACTTGGCAAAACCTTCGTTGTTTATAAAAATGTATAAAATGGGATGGAAACAGTTTCTTCCTTTTACAGTGACGGTTCTTGGTATTGTTTTTACAGATTTATTAATCGGTATAAGTATGGGGTTAGCTGTAGGAGTTGTTGTAATTCTTATAAAAAGCTTCCAAAACTCTCACTTTTTACATATTGAGGATAAAAGCAATGGAAAGCATAAAATAAAAATGACGCTTGCAGAAGAAGTTACTTTCTTTAATAAAGGAGCTATTTTAAAGGAATTAGATAGCCTACCAAGAGAAACCTATTTAGAATTAGACGTAAGAAAAACAAGGTATTTAGATAATGATATCATTGAAATTCTAGAAGACTTTGCTTTTAAAGCGAAAGAAAGAGACATCGATATTAAATTAGTTTCTGAAAGAGGTGTCACAGAAAATCCAGCAAGTTATATTGAGTTTTTCGAATTAAGACCTAAAACTGCCTAAAAGAACAAGATAATGAAAAAGAGCGAATACAAAATATTAGTGTTGTCAGATTTAACAAAATCTGCCGCTTCTACCTTAAGAAGTAGTGCTAATTTGGCCAAAATAATCGATGGAAATCTCGAGTTTTTTTGTGTAAAAAAACCAACAGATATTGTCAAAAAAGAAAATCAATTATCAGCGATAAGAACGATAAATCAAAAATATAATATTATTGGTAAAGAAATTGAAAAGATTATAAGACCTATTTCTGACATTTATAATTTACCTATTAAATATAATTACACATTTGGTAATCTTAAAAATGAAATTAGTAACTATATCTCAATTCACGAACCAGATATTATTGTTATCGGAAAAAGAAAATCAAAAATATTAGGAATATTAGGTGACAACATTAGTGACTTTATTCTAAAAATATTTGATGGGATTGTTATGATTGCATCCGATAAGCATGAGTTAACTATCTCTGATCAATTATCTGTTGGAATTCTTAACGACCCTAAACAATTAAAAAGTAAAGATTTAATAGAAAGTTTAATCGCTGTATCTAAAAGCCCTCCGAAAGTTTTTAAAACAATAGAAGAAAGTAGCTCCAAGAAAGAAAATAGTTCCTATTTTTCTAAAAAAACTATTGAATATGTTTTTGAAAAAGGAGATAACACTCTAAAAAATATTGCAAATTATTCAACAAAAAGCAAAACTAATTTAGTTTTTCTTGATAGAACTAAAGATCAAAATAATTACACATTAAAAGAGGCTATCAATAACTTTAATTGCTCTCTAATACTAACAAACTAAAAAATATGAAAGCTCATACAAAGGAAACACAAACATCAATTTCGCCAGAAAAAGCAATTCAACTTTTAAAGGAAGGTAACAATCGTTTCATAGAAAACAATCCAATAAATAGAAATTTACTAGACCAAGTTAAAGATACAAGTTTAGGTCAATTTCCATTTGCAACAATTTTAAGTTGTATAGACTCAAGAGTATCGTCAGAGCTAATCTTTGATCAAGGAATTGGAGATGTTTTTAGTGCAAGAGTTGCTGGTAACTTTGTAAACGAAGATATTTTAGGAAGCATGGAGTTTGCTTGTAAATTAGCGGGAACTAAAATTGTTCTAGTTTTAGGGCATACTGCCTGCGGAGCGGTAAAAGGGGCTTGTGATGACGCAAAATTAGGGAATTTAACTGCCTTAATTAATAAAATAAAACCTGCTGTTGAAGCTGTTGTAGAGCCGATAGATAAGAGTTTAAGAAATTCTAGCAATATTGATTTTGTGAATACTGTTGCAGAAAAAAATGTACATATGACTATTGCTAATATTCGAACTCAAAGTCCAGTTTTAAAAGAAATGGAAGATGAAGAAGCGATTAAAATTATCGGGGCTATGTATGATATTAAAGATGGATCTGTAAATTTTTATGAATAGAAAACTTCTCTTTTAATTTAAAAAAATCAATCTTAATCTAAGATTGATTTTTTTTTTGAATTAATAAGACTAAATTGTACATCAATCTTAAAGAAATTATGAAAAATTTATTTTCAAATATAAAAGGTGATGCTTTTGGAGGTATTACAGCGGGTATCGTTGCTTTGCCTCTAGCTTTAGCCTTTGGGGTTTCCTCTGGCTTAGGGCCAAGTGCAGGTTTATATGGTGCTATTTTTATCAGTTTTTTTGCAGCACTTTTTGGTGGAACAAGCACACAAATTTCAGGGCCAACAGCTCCTATGACGGCAGTAAGTATGGTTGTTATTGCAGGAATCGTTGCTGCAAATGACGGTGATATCACGAAAGCTTTGCCGGCAATTTTAACAGTATTTTTATTGGCTGGTTTATTTCAGATTGGATTAGGCTTAATGGGTTTAGGAAAGTATATAAGATATATTCCTTACCCAGTTGTTTCTGGTTTTATGACTGCTATTGGAGTTATTATTTTATTAACTCAGATTTTGCCTTCATTAGGTTATTACCCAAAAGAAGATGTAGAATTTGTGTCTAATTTTAAACCATTAGCAGAGGAAGTAATTCTCGAAAACATTTTAAAAGAAGAGGCAAAAGAAGGAATTTTAGTTTTAGAGGATTTTAGTAAAACAATAGAAAAAGGAAGTGAAATTACGCCCGCAGATATTTTAAAAGAGTCACAAACGTTAGCAGCAAAAGAAACTTCTGGAGCATTAGGTGCTATAAAAGCGTTGCCTAAAGCGATACAAAATATAAATTGGTTAGAATTCCTTTTAGCGCTTGGAACTATTTTTATTATCTATAGTTTTAAACGGATTACAACTCGAGTTCCCAGCACTCTTGTTTCTTTAATTGTTATGTCTGGAATTGCGGTTGGTTTTGATTTAAAATATAGAACTATTCAAGAAATTCCGAATGGAATTCCTCAAATTCAATGGGAAATATTTTCAGGTTTTTCTATAAGTAGTATCACGCCTTATATTTTTACAGCTTTAACACTAGCCCTTTTAGGGGCCATAGATTCACTTTTAACAAGTGTTGTTGCTGATAATATGACAAAAACCAAGCACAGCCCAAACAAAGAACTAGTAGGTCAAGGAATAGGAAACAGTATTGCTGCTTTATTTGGAGGCATTCCTGGGGCAGGAGCAACAATTAGAACAGTGGTGAATATTAATGCAGGTGGTAAGACTAAACTTTCTGGAATGATTGCCGGTATAATGCTTTTAATAGTTATGCTGGGCTTAGGGCCAGTTGCCTCTAAAATACCTGCTGCAGTTTTAGCTGGTATTTTAATTACCGTAGGTATTGGGGTAATGGATTACAAAGGGTTAAAAGCAATACCGAGTTTACCTAGAGATCTTAAAATTGGACCCTTAAAATTAAGTTCAGAAGTCTTAATAATGATCGTAGTTTTAATACTTTCCACTTTCTGGAATTTAGTCTATGCTGTTGGTATTGGTTTGATTATTGCCTCCTTAATGTTTATGAAAAAGATTGGAGACCTAACTGCGGAAAGATCAAATGTAAAAACACTAAAAGAAGAATCATGGGCAGATGAAAAAGACTTCCCAAAAGCGCTTGCAGAAAGAGTCTTTATCAAACATATCAAAGGACCTTTATTTTTTGGATCTACAAGTGACTTCCAAGCATTAGCAGAACAAATACCAGACACTGCAAAAACGGTAATAATGCGTCTAGGAAGAATGCAATACATGGATCAGTCCGGCTTATACGCTATGGAGGATATGTTGCAGGATTTAAAAACTAAAAATATTGAAGTACTTTTTGTAAACCTATTAAAGCAACCAAGATATATGATGGAACGTATAGACATCATTCCTGATTTTATTCCAAAAGAGCACATTTTTAAATCATTTAATGAATGTGTAAATTGGATTAAAAAAAATATAGAAGACAAGAACTAATAAAAAATGAAATGAGAAATACAGCAATAAATAAAGAAATACAATTAAGTTTGTCGCCAAATCAGGTTTTACAAGATTTATTAGAAGGTAATCAACGTTTTATAAATAATAATTTAGAGAAAGTTGCATATTTAGATTTAGTAAAACAAACCATTTCTGGACAATATCCAAAGGCAGTTATACTATCTTGTATAGATTCTAGAGTGCCTGTAGAACAAGTTTTTGATCAATCTGTTGGTGATATTTTTGTAGCAAGAGTTGCAGGGAACTTTGAAAATACAGATATTTTAGGAAGCTTAGAATACTCATGCGCTGTTGCTGGCAGTAAGCTAGTTTTCGTTTTAGGTCATGAAAGTTGTGGTGCAGTAAAAGCAGCTTGTGATGGTGTAAAACTGGGTAATATTACAAGTCTGTTAGATAATATTATACCTGCAGTAAAAAAATCTTCTGAAGAACTAGAAGGAGAAAAAAATTCATCAAACAGCGAGTTTGTAGCAAAAACTGTAGAAAATAATGTACTTTTAACTATAGATAGAATTCGTAATAAAAGCGAAATTTTAAGAGAGTTAGAAGCTAATCAAGAAATTAAAATTGTTGGTGGAGTTTATTCCTTACAAACTAGCAAAGTAAATATGTTGTAATAAAAAAACCTGAGAAAATTTCTCAGGTTTTTTTATTTTGTAAATTGTATAGATGTTTTCCCGTTTTCATCTTCTTTTATGATTGATGGAAATAAAGCTGGAGCAATACTCTTTACAGGATTATAAAGCAGAGATTCATCTAAGGTTTTTTGTTTCAAAAACGGAATTGTATTATTTACTCTTCCAAAGAAAGTGAAAATTACACTTAAAATTAATGCTATTTTTAAAATAGCAAAAACACCTCCTAAAAGTTTATTTAACATTCCTAATGCTGTAATGTCTGCAAGTTTTGTTAAAATTTTACCAATGAAAATTATAAATATAACAATAAGCAAAAAAGTAACTGCAAAAGCTACAATTCTGTTGGTTTCATCAGACCAATTTATACTACTAGAGTTTACTAAATAAGACTCTAAATGGTGCGCATAATGTATAGATACATACACACCAGCAATAATTGCCACTAAAGAAGCGACTTCAGCAAAAAGTCCTTTCATAAGTCCTCTTACGAAAGCAAAAAGCAACAAAGCAGCTATAATGATATCAAAAATATTCATTCAAAATAATTTATTCAAACCTACATCTTTTTTTGACAATTTAAAAATGTGCATTGTATCTTTGCTCTATAAAAGAAATTAATGACCAAAACGAGTAATTTAAAAGAAAAGTGGGATTTCTTAGTAGCAAAACTAACCGAAGACTTCTCTGAAGGAGATGAATTGAATTTAGACGGAATTCTCTATTTAATTGGTGTACAAGAGCTAGGGCAAGGCCACAGAGCTTTTAAAAAAGACGAAAAAATGAACCTTATGCATATTGCCATCTGCAAATTGTTAGAGTCATATGGGTATTATGAATTCGATTTTTTTGATGATGATGGTTGGCCACACTACAAATCACTTACTGAGTTGCCAAATTTAAAAGCTGGTGAACAAACTGTTTTAATGAAAGAAGCAATTGTATCTTATTTTGAAGCTTTAGCATATTTTGAAGATTAGGTAACACTCAATTTCCTTATCATTATAGCTAATAACTTCGGATAAAAACGTTTCACATACACTCCTAATTTCTCTTTTACACCAGCAATATAAACTTCTTCTTTTTTGTTTTTAATAGCTTTTGCCATTAATCTTGCGAAATGTTTTGGCTCAATTCCATTGGCAGTTGCAACATCCAATTTTTGTTGTGGTGTTCCATTACCTGTTAATGCATTTTTAGAAACATTTGTATTTACAAAACCCGGACAAATTAAAGTTACCGCAATATTATCCTGGTGATGCTCTGCTCGTAAACTATCAAAAAATCCATGTAAAGCATGTTTACTTGCCGCATAGCTAGAACGTAAAGGGGTTCCTATTTTTCCAACAATACTTGTAGTTACTACAAAATGGCCTTTTTTATTCGTGATAAAATGCGGTAAAACTGCTTTCGACAAGGCTATAGTACCTAAATAATTGATATCCATAATTCGTTTATCAACCGCAATTTGAGTGTCTTTTACAAACGACCTTTGACTAATTCCTCCGTTATTTACTAAAATATCAATCTTGCCAAAAGCTGCCAGCGCTTCATCAACTTTTGGTTGTAAATTATTATAATCTTCTAAATCTAAAACAACAATTTTTACTTTTGACGGATCTTTACAAACATTTTTAACCAATTCTAAATCTTCTGTTTTCCTTGATGACAAAATGATCTTCGCATTTTGACTTGATAGCTCTAAAGCCAAGGCTTTTCCTATTCCAGAAGACGCGCCAGTAATCCAAATTGTTTTATTAAAAAAATTCATAATCTCATTTTTAACGTTACAATATACCTAATTTAAAACAGAAACAGTATTTTTGGTACACTTGTTAAAAATTGATATTCCATAAAATCAACATACAAAACAATGAAAAATATTTTTACTTTTCTGATTTTAATATCTTCACTTACTAGTGCACAGCACACAGTTAAAGGAGTTCTGAGTCCCAAAACTGAAAAAAGTGATTGGATTATTTTGTATAAAGTAGAGGGAACAAAACAAATTTTCATAAACAGTACTTCTATAAAATCTGACTCTTTAGATGTGAATGGTAAAAAAGAAGTTGTTGGTAATTTCGAATTTCAGATTCCCTCGTCTGCAGAACCTGGAGTTTATAGAATAAATTACAGATTAGAAGGAGCAAGTTTTCTAGATTTTTTTTACAATAAAGAAGATGTTTCCTTTATTTTTAATCCTGACTATCCAGAACAATTAATTATATTTTTAAAGTCTTCAGAGAACAAGTTATATAATGAATATATAGAAACTAATTCTATTGCTCAACAACAACTAGATTCTATTCAAATTGCTGTATTACAAAAACCAAATTTAGACTTAAAAAAGCAATATAAAAAAGCAAAACAAAATGTAGATTCTATTCAAAATAAATTTACAGAAGCTTCTAAAGACAAATATATTGCTCCTTTTATAAAAGCTAATTTACGTAATAATTCTGAAGAGATTTTGACCTCTTTAAATGATTATATGTCAAATATAAAAAACACCTATTTTAATACCTTAGATTTTTCTAACAATACATTAATTAACTCTTCTTTTTTAACGAATAAAATTTTAGAATATGTGTTTTACATCAATTTTTCTGATGACAAAAAAACCCAACAAAAACTATTTAAACAGTCTGTAGAAATAGTAGTTTCTAAAATTAAAGATCAATCTTACAAAAAAGATGTGATTGAGTTCTTAATAGAGCAATTTGAAGCTTCTAAAAACATAGAATTAATAGATTATCTATTTAACAATCATTATAATAAACTACCCGAAACCTTACAAGACAAAAAATTTAAATCCGAAAAAATAGCTTTATTTCTAACAGAAGTTGGCAGAACTGCTCCCGATTTCTCTTGGAAAGAAAATGGTAAAACTCTCAAACTTTCTACTTTAAACGATGCAGAAAACTATGTGTTAGTTTTTTGGAGTACAAGTTGCTCTCATTGTTTACGTGAAATTCCTTTATTACATTCTTACATGGAAAACAAAAAGAATATAAAAGTTATTGCTTTTGCTATAGAAGATGACGACTTTGTTTGGGAAAATTATTCTAAAGAGAATCTTTTAGGATGGCATAATGTACTAGGTCTAAATAAATGGCAAAATAAAGTTTCAAGAACCTATCAAATTTCTTCGACGCCAACTTATTTCGTTTTAGATAAAAACAAAAAGATTATAGCAAAGCCTAATGAGATGAAAGATGTAAACCTATTTTTCGATAAAAAGTAATTATCAAAAATGCAAAAAAGCATCTTCTAAATGCTCAATTTTTGTTTCCTTTTTTTGATGGATAATTGCTATAATATCAAAACGCACCTCAAGATCTAAATCTTTATCAACCACATAATTATCAATAGCAGAAAGCAATAATTTTATTTTCTTAGAATGTACAAAATCTTGTGGATTTCCAAAATAAGCCGTACTTCTTGTTTTTACCTCAACAACAGCTAAAACATTGTTTTTTTGAGCGATAATATCTACTTCTGCTTTTTGAAAACGATAATTTTTTTCTAAGATTTTATACTCATTTTTTATCAAAAAAGCGACAGCTATTTGTTCTCCTTTTTTACCTAGTTCATTATGATCTGCCATTTTATTTTTTAAAAATAATTGAAGATTGTTGACCAGCACTGTGAACTATTAACTCTATCTCTCTTCCAAAGATTAAAGCTCTATTATCTGACTCGTGTCCCGCAGGAAAATCAAATAAAACAGGAATATCTTTTGGTAAAACATCTAAAATTAATTGCTCGATTGAACTTCCCCAAGCAGTCGTATTCTTCTTCACTTTTGTCATATCCCCTATAATAACAGCTTTTACCTTTGTGAAATATTTAGCTCTTTTTAAACTTTGTAACATTCTATCAATAGCATATTTATATTCACCAACTGCTTCAATAAATAATATTTTACCTTCAGTGTTTAACTGACTTTGGGAACCTAGCATTGATGACAAAATCGCCAAATTCCCTCCAATAAGTTGTCCTTCAATAGCTTTTATTGAGCTTGGTAAATTAGCAGTTCTATTGTACTTTGATGAAGGAATTGTGTATGCAAGGTCTTTCCCAAAAATTGCATTTTTAAATGACATAACTGTTTCAATAATATCTTCAAGTTCATCGTCTAAACTTGAACCCATCATTCCGTGAATAGTCTCTACTTCTATATTATGAATGTGGTTATGAAAAGCAGTTATATCAGAATAACCAATTACCCATTTTGGGGTTTTTTTAAACTTTGTAAAATCTAATTTATCCAAAATTCTTACAGAACCATAACCTCCTCTTGCCGCCCAAATTGCTTTAATATCTTTATTGTCTAACGCTTCTTGAAAGTCCTTGGTGCGTTCATCATCTGTCCCTGAAAAATGATTGTTCTGATTAAATAAATTTTTACCTAAAACCACTTTTAAGCCCCAACTTTCTGCTAATAGTTGGGCTTTTTCTATGATTTCTTCTTTATTTTTCAAAATCCCTGCAGGCGCAACAATTGCAATTGTATCTCCTACTTTAAGATATGAAGGAGTTTTTAATTTGTCTTGTGCGAGTGTTGATGAAAAAGTCATCAATAATAGGGCTATAAGTAAGATTGGTTTCTTCAAAATAAATCTTGTTTCTTGGTTCTAAAAATTAAAAATTCTAACTATTGTAAATGTATCAAATTTCAATCGTTTTTAAAACTCGGTTTTTTGTACTTTTGTCAAGCAAAAATCAAACCACAAATTAAATCAAGGAAAATTCGATGAATACTCCAAAAAGATATACAATTACAGCCGCTTTACCTTATACAAATGGTCCAATTCATATTGGACATTTAGCAGGTGTGTATGTTCCCGCAGATATTTACGCCCGTTATTTACGATTAACAGGTAATGATGTTGCTTACATTTCTGGTTCT
>Ga0115005_10001479_pt1 | contig 18648 bp, 17 predicted proteins | sample ArcOceMetagenome_FD_87163 | JGI IMG/M metagenome (GOLD analysis project Ga0115005, IMG submission 87163) | Marine eukaryotic phytoplankton communities from Arctic Ocean - Arctic Ocean - Greenland ARC118M Metagenome | ecosystem: Environmental > Aquatic > Marine > Oceanic | place: Arctic Ocean... | reverse complement strand
AGGAGTCAGGAGTCAGGAGTCAGGGGCTTTTTGTTTTCTCCAAAGTTTGTACCCAAAGTATTTTCAATATAGTGGGTGAAACAAAAAGCCCCTGACTCCTGGCCTAGAGCGCAGCGACCAACCTTACTCCTTACTCTTCTATCCAAGTATTATAAATAGCCATTAACGCATAGTAGCCTGTTGATATAATTATGCTACCTATCCACCAATTATTTCGTTCGGGAAAGAGCAACAAAATAGCTATACAAGAGACAATAAAAATAACGGTATTAATTAATGTAAGCTTTTTGAACCTACTCGTTTGGCTGGGGTAAACAAACTTTATTGGAGCAAAATGTAATGCTGCAAATATAAAAACAGAGAGGATATTCCAAGCTGAAGAAAAGTTGAAAATAAAGAATAAAAAGAACACCACCATATTCCACAAAACTGGAAATCCGAGAAAATACATATCATCAGTTACCATTCCCGTTTTTCCATAATAAACTGCAGAAGCAAGTAAAATAATCGAAGTACAAATCAAATTCCAATCGTCATGTACTAAATGTGCTTCATGAAAAAAATAGGCTGGAATGATCGCATAAGTCGCAAAATCAATTACATAGTCTATCATTTTTCCATCAATCTCAGGCAACACTTCTTTTACTTTAAAAAGACGAGCAAAAGTTCCATCTATTCCATCAATAATCAAACAACCCACTAACCACAACATCGCTTCTCTCCATGCTTTTGCATTAATCGCTAAAATTGCCATAAATCCAGCCACCAATCCGGAAGCCGTAAATAAGTGTACACTCCAAGCCAAAGTTTTTTCCAAAGGAGAAAAAGTATTCATATGTTTATCTGTTTTGAGGTAGCTATTTTTATTAAATTTGCTTGTATTAATTATTATCTCTTAGGACTTAATAAATTTCTAACCATGAAATTAAGGATTAGGAATTTATCAACCAATTTTAATTGAAAAAAGAAAATATGGACAAATACGAAATCAAAGAAACTCTTCTCGATGAAGTCGAAGCATTGATTTACCAAAAAATAGCTGTCTTCCAAAAAATGATGGACGATGCTCAAGATAGCGCCAATAATGAAACGAAAAGTAGCGCTGGTGATAAATTTGAAACGGGTCGCGCCATGATGCATCTGGAGCGAGACAAAAATGCTCAACAACTTTCCGAAGCTCGAAAACTAGAATTGTTTTTAAGCCAAATAAAGTCTGATAAAATGTTCGACCGAGTTGCCTTTGGAAGTGTGGTGCAAACTGATTTTGGAAATTATTTTATCTCCATCGCAGCAGGAAGAATCCTTGTAGATGAAAAAAAATACTTTGCTATTTCTCCTCAAGCTCCACTTGCCAAAGAATTGATGCAAAAAGAAAAAGGTGATATGATTACCTTCAATGATAAGTCTATAAAAATTCTGGATGTGTTTTAAATTGTATCAGCGACTGGCTTATCGTCCCATTGACTGGCTTTGTACTAAACTGGAGAAAAACTATAGACTGACTGAAAGCCAGTCTATGGAAGAAGAAACGAAATCAATATAACAATGAACTTGCAAAAATACTCAAAGATACTCCCTACTATTTTTCTATTAATATTTTTAGTCGCTTGCGGACTTTATTTATACGCAACAGGTGCTCCAGTTTTGTGGTCAGGATTCATTGCCATGATGTTTTTTTATGCTTTAATATTTTACTTCGGTTCCTATGTTGCAGGTAAAAAAAGGGCAAAAGACAAAAATGACACCATGCTCGCTGGACGCTCCATTCCGCTTTTTATTGGAATATTTACGATGAGCGCAACCTGGGTCGGCGGTGGTTATATCAACGGAACTGCCGAGTCTGCCAAAACAGGATTGGTGTGGGTGCAAGCACCTTGGGGCTATGCGATTAGTTTGATTATCGGCGGATTATTTTTCGCTCGAATCATGCGGCGACATCAATTCAAAACGATGCTTGATCCACTTTCACAACGTTTTGGAAAACGCATGGCAGCCTTGTTATTTATCCCCGCATTGTCAGGAGAGATATTTTGGACAGCGGCAATTCTTACCGCTTTGGGTACTACGTTTGGAACTGTCCTTGGTTTGGACACTCAACCTGCCATCATACTTTCTGCCATTATCGCCATTGCGTATACGGCTATAGGAGGCTTGTGGGCGGTAGCTTTGACGGATGTCGTACAGATGATTTTATTGTTAGGAGGATTGGCTTTAGTTGTTCCCATTGCGATGAATTCAGTTGGCGGATGGGATGTTGCTTGGGCCGCTTATGTTGAAAAAAATGGCGCAACAGCCACCTTCCTTCCGAGTCGTGAAAACTTAGGAACCTACTATTGGATGTGGTGGGATTATGCGTTGCTTTTGATGTTTGGAGGAATTCCCTGGCAAGTATATTTTCAGCGAGTACTCTCTTCGAAGGATGAAAACACGGCGGTTCGATTATCTATTTTTGCAGGAGTCGTATGCATCATTGCAGCAATTCCCGCAGTCTTGATTGGGATCATCGGGGGAGTGGCAGATTGGGAAACGATCGGAGCAGTTCCTGGAAGTGATAGTTCTATTTTACCACATGTGATTCGGTATTTGACTAACCCTTGGGTAGCGACTATTGGTTTGGGAGCAGTTGCGGCGGCGGTGATGTCATCGGTGGATTCTTCGATTTTATCAGCCTCGTCGATGGCCGGTTGGAATGTATTTCGTCCATTGGTCAAGCCAGATATTACGCCATCTAATTTAGATAAAGTGATCAAGCGATGCATTTGGATTGTTGGAATTGCAGCGACACTTTTGGCGATCAATGTGCAAAGTGTTTATGATCTTTGGGTGCTGTGTAGCGACTTCGTTTATTGTCTTTTGTTTCCTGCTTTGGTATGTGCTTTGTTTGATAAAAAGGCAAATACGATTGGTGCAATTTCAGGTTTTGCGGTAAGTTTTATTTTACGGTTTGGAGGAGGTGAACCGACTTTGAATATTCCCAATCTGATTCCTTATCCGATGATGGAAGGGGAGATAGTTTTGTTTCCGTTTCGGACTTTGGCGATGGTGAGTGGGTTGGTGACGATTATTGTGGTGTCGAGATTGACGGGGAATATTTCTGCGCCGAAGATTTTGAAAAAAATGGATTAATGAAAATACGGCCACAGACTTGGACTGACTATTATGACTTTTTATGACGCTCCCATGGGAGTAAATACCTAAAAGAGAAGGTCTTAAAAAAGTCATACTAGTCAGTCCAAGTCAGTAGCAAAAAAAATAGAATAATATGAAAAAACTACTCGTCACAGGCATCTCAGGTTTCCTTGGTTGGCACATCTCTGAACACCTTCAAAGTGATTATCAACTCCTAGGAATTTACAACAAAACGAAACCCGACCTAAAAAACATTCAACTTGAACAACTCGATTTGACCGATCAGTCAGCCGTTGCTATTTTCCTAAAAGAATATCAGCCCGATGCCATTTTACATTTAGCCGCCAATTCTAATCTTAATGATTGCGAACAAAATCCTCTTTCCCAAATTATCAATGTCGAGGTAACTGAACATTTAGCAAAGTATTCCGCTGCGCAAAATATCCCGTTTTTATTCACTTCCACCGACTTAGTTTTTGATGGAAAAAGTGCGCCGTACACCACGACCGACTCCCCAAATCCAATTATGATTTATGGAAAACAAAAGTTAGCAGCAGAGCAAAAGATATTAAAAATTTTTCCAAAAGCAATTATTACTCGCATGCCTTTGATGTATGGTTTGCCCAAAAATGGATTAGGATTTATGAATGCTTGGTTGCGAAATTTGCAGGCTGGGAAAAATGTTTATTGTTTCACCGACGAATATCGAACTGCTACTTTTGGAGGTGACGCTGCACAAGGATTTTTTGCTTTGCTCAAAAATAAAGCAAGTGGAATTTTTCATTTAGGTGGGCCAGAAAGAATGTCTCGTTTTGAGTTTGCGACACAGATGGCGGAACATTTTGGATTGGATAAAAGTTTAATTATCCCCTCTTTGCAAAAAGATGTAAAGATGGCTGCGAAGCGTCCTGCTGATGTTTCGTTGGTTTCAGAAAGTACTTTTCAGATTGGTTTTTTTCCAAAAAAAATAAGTGAAAACTTGATAAAATTAAGTGCTAGCGAAGCATCAAAATAATTCTTTCCGCTTGCAGCTACGAAGCGGGGTCAAGTACAACTGAAGCTCCTGCTTCGTTTTCGTAGTAAACTTTTCACCTATTTTACTCGCTTACTACTCCGAAGCAGGAGCTACGAAGTTACTTCAATTGCCCCGCAATAAATCCCGTGGTCCAAGCCGACTGAAAATTATAGCCACCCGTGATTCCATCCAGATCCATCACCTCGCCAGCGAAATATAAATTTTTACAAACCTTACTTTCGAACGTTTTTGAATTGATGCTTTCCAAACTGACCCCACCACAAGTCACGAATTCTTCCTTGAAAGTTGTCTTGCCTTTTACTTGATAAATGTCGTTGGTTAAGATCGTGATAAGTTTATTTAATCCTTTTTTTCCCAACTCATTCCATTTCTTATTTTCCTGAAAATCACATTTTTTTAACAAATAATGCCAGAGTCTTTCGGGTAAAAGATAAGGGCGATAATTGGTTAATAATTTTTGGGAATGTTTTGTTATAATTTCTTGCAACTCCTCTCTGACGATTTCAATATTCACTTCGTTGACCCAATTCACTTGTACTTTGCAGTCATAATTCATTTCACTCAACAGTCTCGCCCCGAAAGCAGAAAGTTTTAAAATAGCAGGACCACTCATACCCCAATGGGTGATGAGCAATGGGCCATCTGATTTTAATTTGGTGCCTTGTATATTGACCAAAGCTTCTTCGACCACGATGCCCATTAATTCTCGAACCGCTTCGGAAGGCATATTAAAAGTAAAAAGAGAAGGAACCGGTTCTTCAATTTTATGACCTAATATTTCCAACCATTCCAAACCACTTCGTTTTGGGGAACCACCTGTGGCGACGATTACTTTATGAAAAAATTCATCTGGAAATTCGTCCTTGTTAAATTTTAATTTGAGTTGTCCTTTGACTGGATTGATAGATTTGACGCCTCGTCCTAAATGAATTTTAATATTCTGCATTTTAGTTTGTTTCAAAAAACAATCTATCACACTCTGGGAGTCTTGAGAAACGGGAAATACACAATTGTCCTCTTGCGTCATCAACGGAACACCACGCAATTCAAACCAGTCGATCGTGTCTTGCGTACTAAAAGTATGGAAGGCTTTTTTGAGTAAATTGCCACCACGAGGGTAGGCCTTCGAAAGCGTCTTGATGTCGGTGCAACCATTGGTCACATTGCATCTGCCGCCGCCAGAGATTTTTACTTTGGCAAGAAAATTTCTTGATTTTTCAAAAATAGTAACTTGTGCGTCGGGGAAATTTTCCTTGGCCGAAAAGGCTGCAAAAAAACCTGCTGCGCCTCCTCCAATGATGGCAATTTTCATATTTTAATTAAGATTTCAAAAGTGAATTGTGGCGCAAAATTAGGTTTTATTTTGATAAATTTTTTATCCCGTAGCGGGACTCTCCGAGCCCCGCAAATTCAAACAAATTTTTTCATTTTTCCGAGAGTTTTTTCTCGTTTTGATACAGGACTCGGAGAGTCTTGCTACTGGAAAGTCCAAGCTACAATGCGACTGGTTTTTTGACCTTGACCCATTGGGATGGTTTTGACTTCCTTGGCTTTTACTTTTTGTAGCGCATCATAAATGGCATTGAGATTGGCTTTTTTAGAAACTAAAGTGGAAAACCATTTAACTGATTTGGCGAAATCCTTGCTTTCTTGAATCATGGTTTTGATAAAAAGCTTTTCACCTCCTTTGGTCCATAGTTCATTATTTTGCCCTCCGAAATTTAAAACTGTTTCCGTGGGTTTTTTATCAGTTAGATTTTTTAATTTTCGGTTGGTTCCTCTTGTTGCTTCCTCTAGCGAAGTATGGAAAGGAGGATTACAGATCGTCAAATCAAATTGTTCTCCTTGCTTGATGATCCCTCTAAAAGTATTTTTTTTATTTTTTTGAAAACGGATTTCGATTTTATCTTTTAAGCTAGGATTGGAATCGGCAATTTTTTTGGCAGCGTTAGCAGATTTAGGATCGATGTCGCTTCCGACGAATTTCCAGCCATAAGTTTTATTTCCAATAATTGGATAAACACAATTGGCGCCTACTCCGATGTCGAGACATTTTACTTGTTCGCCAGTTGGGATTTCCCCATTATTCGAAGCACCCAAAAGGTCTGCAATGTGATGAATATAATCTGCTCTTCCTGGAATCGGAGGACATAAGTATTGTGGAGGGATTTCCCAAAAACCTATTTCGTAAAAATGTTTTAGCAAAGCGGTGTTTAACATTTTTACCGCTTTGGGATCGAAGAAATTAATCGACTCGTGGCCAAAGTCATTTTTGATGACAAAAGGAGCAAGTTCCTTACAACTCTCGATTAGTTTTTTGAAATCGTATCGTTTTCGATGAGGATTTCGAGGATGTAATTTTGGTTTTGTATTAGATTGAACTTTCTTTTTTCCAGACATTAGATTTTTTTACAAAAGTAGAAACTATTGCTCAGTAATTTCTGATAATCCATCTAACAATATATTTCCATTATATGGGGCATTTATCATCTTGTCATAAAATGCTTCGATCAAAATCCGATCATGATCCATTTTAGGATGTAACTCGATGTCTAATTTTTTCCATTCTACGTGATTAATGGGTGAACTTTCATAAAGTAGTTCGAGGGTTTCACACTTATTTTTTACTCCCCAAATTCTAATAATCGCTGGCGTCGTAAAAGAGGCTAGTTTGGTTGTTTTGGAATCATGACTTTCAAAAGTATCAGACATGGCAGCATACATTTGCATTTTGTAGGATTTGCCTTTTTGTAAATTTTTCTTAAGTTTTTGATGAATACTTTCGTAAGTGAAATTTGATCGAACGACTAAACCGATAAAGTTTTTTCCAGCTTTTGGAGCATGTTTTACTTTATAATGCCGAGTACTTTTTGAATGAATATCTGGAGGTGTTTCGTTGGGTCTGCTACAAATTTTCCAACCTGAAGGAATCGCATTGGCAATAGCAGAACTCCATTCGAAGGAAGCATTTTTTAGTGAAATAGTATCTTGACTAAATGTGGTTTTTCCGAAAAATAAAAAGAGTATTAGGAGGGGAAGGTGTTTCATAGAGGAATATTTTTGGTTGTAAAAAGTTAGCCGTGTCACGGTTTTGAACCGTGGCACGGCTGAGGCGAGGTGATTATTTTTTCAAAACTTTAATCAATTGACCTCTTTTCAATTGATCAGATAATTGCATTCCATTGACGATCGCCATCTCATCGAAACGATCAGACTTTATCCCTGCATTTCTAAAAGCAGCAGAAAGCGTCGTTGGTGAATTAATGGATTCAATGTGAATACGATCTGGTTGTACGTTAATTTTAGCTCGATCAGTTAATCTTGCAAATCCTTCCATCGTGTTGCGGAAAAGGTTTTTATAAATCAAAAAATTAGCTGGTTCTGCCATTCCGTGAAACAGATAAATTGTACTACCATCTTGAATAAAGTAAGTAACAATTTTTAATGTCACCGCTCCTTGTTCGTCAACTTGTTCAGATACAATTGCTTTTGCGGGGAATCCATTGATAGTTAGATTAGCATCTTCTTTCTTTTGTAATTTATTTTGAGTGACAAAATTAGTAGCTGCTTCGTTCAAGGTTTTTTCAGGAGCCAACGTGAAAATCATCATTGCTTTTCCATCCTTTGGAGCCATTTGAACTTGCTGAGGAGAGTTCGCCAATTGCCAATTGGTAGGAACTGGAAATTGAAATTTCAACTCAGGGTGATAAAAAGTATTTCCCTCTTGGTACCCTTGTCGAGGATCCTCACCATAAATTAATCCTTCCAACATTCGTAGATATTGGTTACGGTTTTCTTTAAAAGTTTTGTTTGGATAACTTTTTTGTTCCTCTTTTGCCCATTGTCCAACTTTGGCATATCTGTTCAATGGATCAGGATGGGTAGACATAAAAGTAGGAATTCTTTGTCCTTCGTCACCACCTGACAATCGATTTAAGGTTTTGAAAAAACCAGCCATGTAAGTTGCGTCATAACCAATTTTGGTAGAATATTCTACGCCCATTTGATCAGATTGAGTTTCATGGTCACGTCCATTTTTTAACATTAATAATTGCATACTTTGGCCAGCAGATTCAGCATAGTTGGCAAACTCTTTAGAAAGTATCACACCTGCAATTAATCCAACTTGAGTAAGGATAGAATTCCGTTGTTGCTTGGCAGAGTGCCGTCCTGAGATGTGTCCAATCTCATGGCCAAGCACTCCTGCAAATTCTGCCTCATTATTAAAGTGAGCCATAATTCCACGCGTAAAATAAACATAACCACCAGGAAGTGCGAAGGCATTGACAACAGGAGAATCCAAAATTTTGAATTCATATTTCAAATGGTTTCTATGAGAAATTCTAGCCATTTGTTGGCCTTTGGATTCGATAAATTCTTGCAAGGTTTGATCCGGATATAATCCAAAACTTGCTACAATGCTCGGGTCAGATTGATCGCCTAATGCTTGTTCCCTAGACTCTGACATCACGAATGCCTCTTTTTTTCCAGTAATCGGATTACGAGAACAGGCTGAAATAATTAGAATGGTAAGGGTTAGAAATAATGTTTTTGTCCAAATGATGTTACTCTTTTTCATTTTTGTATAATATTTTATCTGTTAGAAATAGGTGATGTTCTTTTCTCCAAAAGAGAAATTGAATAGTTGGATTTCCCAAAATTAGGAAATTATTTTTAACTACTTATGATGACTTTTTATAACGGAAATAGGAACTAATAAATTTGTTATTTAAAAGTTATTTTTTGAGGAGAATGTAGCGTTTCTTAAGTTTTTTGAACTTTGTGTAAAATCAAGTATAATTGGATTTTTTTTTAGGGAAAAAACAGGAATTGAAGTTTTACCAATATGGATAAAATTTAACTTTATTTTAGTTATTAAAGCTTTTCATATTCAATTTTTAGTACTTTATTTACACCGTCTAATGATATTTATTAACACTCAAAATAAATCAATTCTATGAAAAAACTTATTGTACTAGCATTATTTGCATTCGCGGTTTCAAATACTGCCACTGCACAAATTGAATTAAAAATCAATCCGCTTGGTTTACTATATAGCAGCCCAGATATTGTTGCGGAATATTTAGTGAATGAAGATATTGGAGTAGAACTTGGGATCGGTTTAGTATATGGATCGTATGGTAATGACATATTTCAACAAGACTTAACTAGATCAGGTTTTAGTTTATTAGTTGCTGCGAAATACTATTTTAGTCCTGATGATGGATGTGATAAATTTTATGCAGGATTGTATTTAAGACCTAGGACAGTTTCTTATAATGATGATGATAACGGAGGTATTGATGAAGGTTTTAAGCGATCTGCAATTGGAGTTGGACTTATTACTGGTTATAAATGGGTCGGAGCAAGAAGAATTACTTTTGAAATTGGTGTTGGTTTGGGAAGAGCTTTAGGAGAAAAAAACACCTATAATGATAACACAAGTACTTATGATTTTCCTGATTTTGGAATTGACGGATTTGGAAGATTATCTGTAGGTTACCGATTTAGCGATGGTAGCTAAGATTTGCTAACACAGCGTATTAAAAAAAAGATCGTTCACCTTGTGGACGATCTTTTTTTTTATTTTTAGAGAAAGATAAGTATGAAAAAAATCCTATTACTTTTTATTGTAAATATATTGTTACAATTTTATTCGGTGGCTCAAGTCGAATTGAAAACCAATGTGCTCGGAGCACTTTTGGATCGCCCGTATTTTGCGGTGGAATATAGTTTTACCAATGACCTCTCGATGGAATTAAGAGCAGGAGCTATTTTTGGAAAAACGATTAATGGTCGCCCTCGATCGGGAACTAATCTGTTGTTGGCTGGGAAATATTATTTCAATACTCGTTGGGGGATGGATCGTTATTTTCTAGGATTATATGTGAGACCGCAAATGTTAATGATTAAAAATTACGAAGAAGATAATTTCGATAATGCCAGTCGACAATCCGGAGTGGGAACGGGGGTGATTTTTGGTCGAAAATGGGCAGGGGAAAGAGTGAGTTTTGAAATCAATATGGGATTAGGGAAATTATTTGGAGACAAAATTTATCTGTATCCTAATCCAACGAATATCTTAATTGGTGATATTGAGGCAGATGTGATTTTCAATATTAATGTTGGCTATCGGTTTTTGGAGAATTAATTAAAAGGAGTCAGTAAGCAGGTTGGTCGCTGGGCTCTCGGTCAGGAGGGGCATCAATGAGTAGTCAGTTTTCAGGCCATCCGCCTGAGGCGAATTGTCAGGAGTCAGGGGCTTTGTGTATTCCCATCATTTTGCACCAAAGACAATTACACTCTGAGAAAAACAAGAAGCCCCTGACTCCAGACCGAGAGCGCAGCGATCAACCTGATCCCTGACTCCTTTTAAATAGTAATTCTTCGATCTCTCGCAATTACTCTCCATTCTTTTTTTGCCCAACCATCTTCATCTACTATAAACGATTTTTCGTATAAAGCACAAGTTGGGCAAATATGAATCGGCACTCCATAAAGTACTTCCCCAATCTTGAATATTGAATTGTCTCCCACCTCTAAAATCAAATGTTCTTCACTTTGAGAAATCTGTTGAGCATCGGGTAAGTTTAAAAAATATACTCGTGGAAATGGATTTTCAGCGGCGATACTTTTGTGTCCCAAATCGACGCAAAGCAAATGGTCACTTGGTTTGGAAATGATGCGAGTGATGACTAAGGCTGCCCAATTAAATTTTTGTTCTGGCAACATTTTTTGATAACCGTAGTCCCAGAATAGAGAAGTTCCGGGGCTGCAATCCACATTCTCTCTCAAAGCATGCACATTGAAAGTCGGAGTACCTCCTACGATAATCAAAGGTTTTGGGTAGCGCAATGCTTCAATTTTTGCCATTAAATTTTCCACTAATTGAAAACATTCATCACTCCTTTTTTTTCTTTTGTCAAAATTATCATCTCGAATATGTCCATCATAAACGTGAAATCCTACTGGAGAAATCCCTGCTAGTTTTTTGCAAAAAAGAAATAAATCAAGTGCTCGTTGGTCAGGGGGAATACCTGTGCGATGTTGTCCCACATCTAAATCTAACCACACTTCAATCGTTTTGTTTCTGGATAAAAAAGTAGTTGAAATATTTTCTGCTGCTGCAAGATCATCAACTAAGCAAGCAAAATTCGTTTGCGGAAATTTCTCGACAATTGCTGCCAGGCGGTTAATTTTTGGGCCAACAGGTTGATAAGCTAACAATACACTTACGGCGCCAGCTAGCCCTAACATTTCTGCCTCGGCAATGGTCGCACATTTAAATTTTTTAATGCCATTGTCCATTTGCATTTTTACGACTTCAGCCATTTTATGGGTTTTGACATGAGGCCGCAGTCGATTTACATCGCCCACAATTTCTTTCATGCGGTCGATATTCTTTTGAATTAAATGTGGATAAACGACTAGGGCGGGGGAGTCGATTTCGTGGATATTTTTGATTTGGTATTTCATTAATTTGCTGTTTTAATTGTTTAACTGCATATTGCTCAACTGCCTACTGCTTACGGTCTCGCAAATTTCATTTTACCAATTTGCTTGATTTCGAAATAAGTATTCAGCCCTGACACACCTGTTGTATTTGCTTTTTCTAACAATATATTTCCGTCCTCTTCGATCAGGTCTTCGGAGATAATTACTTTTTGAATTTTCCCAATGACTAAAATATTTTGATTGCATTTAATCAAGTGTTCTTCTTCGAAACTTAACCCAATTTTGATTACACTTTCTTGGACAAATGGAACTGGGAAATCAGCCACAATTTGTTCCGTCAATTCACAAGCCTCAAACTCAGAAACACCTTTTTCATATTTCGCCGAAGTCTGGTGTGCTTTTTTGAAAAAAGAATTATTGACTTGATTGATCGTGAAAAAACCAGAACGTTTGATATTATCATAAGTCTGTCGAGGAACGGTTAGCGGTCTTTGGATAAAACCCAGGTAAGGCGGATTGGCTCCAATGTGCGTGACGGAATTAAAAATACCTAGATTGGAGATTCCGTTTTCGTCGGTAGTCCCGATGAGATTGGCATTGCGAATTCCACATAATTTCGTAATAAAATTGACTTTATAAAATCTTTCAAAAGCCTCTAAATCTGCTAGGTCAAAAATTTTTTCCATTTAAATTATTTTTGATTGCAAAATAAAAAAAAAACTACTTGATGTATTCATCAAGTAGTTTTTTTTTTCAAAAAGTCGCTGCGCTTCCTTTTGGCGGGCAGCTGAAGCGACGCACCACTTATTAATTATACTTTATTTGATTCTTTCGATATTCAATATAATCTTCCAATAAAACAAAATCTTCAGACATTTGATATTCTTCCGGTGATTCTGGGTAAGATTTAATATCAATATAGTTGATTTGCGTTGCTGCAATTTTTTCTCCTAAGCAAGCCTCCAAAAGTGCATTTAAGCCGATTTGGAAAAGTTCTTCTCGTTCCTCTTCATACTCGGGCATATAAATTCGAATGGCACTCAGGTCTGGAAATGCCACTAGCTCAATTGGAATAAATTTTAATTTTTTGGGATCAAAAATAATGCCTCCGACATTGACTTTTATGCCAAAACCATCCGCAGGTTTGAAAGCAACTACTTCCCAGTTTTGAAAGGTTGGAGCTTGCTTAACCAACTCTTCAACTTTTCCAAAATTAGCAATAATTCCTCTAGCAGAGATAGTTAATGATCGGACTGAGGTGTCTAGTTTGCCACCGATTTGAAAGGCAAGTTGAGGATGGAATTTTTTTAATTTGGCTTGAAGTTCCATGTACAAATCTTTGTCGTACACTTCTTCGATGATATAAAATCTAGTTCTATTTTCATCGAACCATGACCAAAAGGCTTCAGCAGTTATCATATTTAGTTTTTTTAATAATAGATAAAACTAATATATGAGTTTCATAAATCATTCCAAAAAAATGATAATAGTTGATTTGTTGATCAGGAAATTGGGTATTTAGGAAAACAGGTAGCTGGGGAATTGGGTAATTAAGAAAACAGGTAACGGGGGAAGCGGGTAATTAGGAAAACAGGTAATTAGGTGACTGGGTAATTAGCGTAGTGAGAAATCACAAATCACCTAATCACCTAATCACCTAATCACCTAATCAATACGCTCCAAAGTACCGTCGAATGAACCATTCCAAAATTAACAAACCGAGCAAAGTGAAACAGATCCATTTCAAATTAATCACAGATCTAGTTTTTGAAGTGGTGTACACGACTGGTTTGATTGGATTCTCCGTCAAGGTTATTCCGATGGAAGCGATGTTATTTGGATAGATGAGTGCGCCGCCATATTTTTCACTTAATAATTTTAAAACACCGTGGTCGGCGGTCGTCTCGAAGCTTTCGAGCTGAATCGGTTGGACGCTAAATTTTCCATTATAAACTAATTGTTCGCCTGCATTATTTACGGTTCCTCGGAATTTATAATTTCCAACGGGGAAAACTTTATCACGCAAAGTATAGGATTTTCCAGACTTACTAAACGTGAAATTAAAATCTTTTCCTTCGCTATTGGTAATCGTGATAGTCGCGTCAGGATTGTTGATGAGTTCATAACTTTGATTGTATAATTCAGCATCAAAACTGATTCCTTCGTTTTCGCTAAAAATATTTTTATCTAAACTAATTCGGAATTTTCGCTTGTCTTCTTTGAGGGTCAAATACTGAATACTTTTTCCCAAAACCTCTTCAAAAATGTCGTGATTTTCATGTTGTAAAAAATCAAACAAACGCCATTTCCAAATTCCTTCGGCAGCCAAAACACCTATTTTGATATTGTTTTGTTCTCCAAAAAGCAGCAAGGGTTTTTTAGTGTCAATCTTCCCAATCCGTTGGTAAAGCAACACATGTGTATTAGCATTATCTCTAAAGTCTCCAAAAGGAGCAAGCAGCGGAGCGAACTTCGGTAATTCATTTTTGACCTCATCACTTATCGTAAATAATCCAAAGACCGGGGAGATAGTGGCTTGCACATCGTCGGTATTTCGACCATCCCCTGAGACGTCGAGGATCGGTTGAATCTTACTGAATTTACTCAAACTAGTTTGACTTCCAACAATATACATACGTGGAATTAATTTGCTGTTCATCGTTGCCAGCAACGCTGAAGCATCGTTCGTTTTACTCGGTAATTGGTGCATGATGACAAAATCATAATTCGTCACATTCACCTTCAGATCATTAATGTACGAAGTGGTGATTTCGTAATTTTTATTTTTGGAAATGGATTGTTTGATGGCAGCCAAATCGGGATGTGGAGAATTAGCCACCATCAGAATTTTTTGGCGCGCATCCAAAACATCGATAAAAATATCTTTAGAATTATTGACCGTCGTCACTTCACCTGCCACAGGATTGACGCTGATTCGGTAGCGTTGCACACCGCTGGAGTTAGCATCCAGAATGATTTCTTGCGTATTGAAAAAATCATTTTTCTTGATCGAAATCGGAATTTGTTTGATCCGAGAACTTGCGCCATCTACGATTTTTGAAATGGTCAAATTCGTTTTACTGCCCACGCAGTTTTTTGCAGCAATATCAATTTGTACACTAAATTTATCTCCGAGGTAAGCGATTTTATTATGAAAAACTCGTTTAAGAATTAAGTCTTTTTTGGCCGTCGTATCACCTAGCGCAATCGAATAAATTGGAGCAGTTAATTTCGTTCCTGCATAAATTGGATTACTTCCTTGGTTATAAATTCCATCAGTTGCTAAGACGACTGCCCCCAAATTCTGATTACTGTACAGGTCGTACATGTTTTTCAAAAAATCAGAAATATTACTCACTTTATCGTTGAATTGAAAATCAACTCCTTCGCGAACCGTCTCGCCAAAAGCATATTCTTTGACGTCATAATTCTCACTCAATTTAGTACTCAAATCTTTGAATGATTGTTGATAAGTTTGCGCTTGTGCTTCGTCCAGATTAGCCAAAATCGATTCTGATTGGTCTTGTGCTAAGACGATCACCGGTTTTTTCGTTTCCGAAATCAACGACTTCAAAAGCGGAGACAAGAGCAACATACTGATCAGAGTAACACTCAAAAATCGAATGATTCCTAAGATCCATTTGAGTCGATCAGAAGTCTCTTTGAATGTTTTATCTCGAAAATATAAAAGAGTGGCTACACTTAGTCCTAAAATTGCGCAAAATAAAATGTACCAAGTGGGATATTGAAAAGTTAAATCTTCCAAGTTATTTTATAGTTAATGGTGATCGTAATTAATAGTTTAACGTTTTGATTATCAGTTGGTTAGAGGTTCTTTATTTAAATTTGTACGTTGAGCGATGTTAGGGATTTAAGACCTCGTGCCGCTTTTCCTTTAGAATAAGGTCTATTTATTTACAAAAATAATAATTTTACGGTACTGATTACCTTTTCGTTTTTTAATTGTCTTTGTTAAAAAATTGTACAAAGATACATTACGAAAATAAAGATGCAAAGTTTAATTATTTTTAATCCAATATTGAATAACCTTTGTAATAAAAAGGACGTTTACATGAGGAAAGGGGATTTCGAATATTGAACAAGGAATTTCGAATTTCGAATTTTGACGAAACTTCACATAGCAAATAGATACTAACATCGTCAAACTTCTCAAATGGATATTCCTTGTTCGATATTCGATATTCAAAAAAACTAGCATCTAAAAAAATTAGTGTTTATTCTAAAGAGTTTTGTGTGGCGAAAATAGAAGCCTACTGAATTCGAGGTTTTCGACACATTCAAAATTCAAAATTTATCATTCAGAATTAAGTCTACTTTATATGAAAAAATTACTCACTCTAGCTATTTTCTTTTTTATCGCCATCCAAATGCAGGCGGCCTATATGATTGTGCCGATGGATGAAAAACAAAAAAATCACCTTAAAGCGTACGGCATCACTTATTGGGTGATCAATAATGGAGCGGAAGCATTTTGGTTGCTAAATTATAGAGGGGGAAGTTTTGCTTTTCGACACAATGTTATTTTTGAAAAAGAATGTAAAACTCGAAACGTTTCATTTGAAGTAATTCCAGATGCAGCTTTTGCCAAAATCCAAAGAGAAATTTCTAACCCAGAAGTTAATCAAGATGTGATCAAATTGGAAGTCGCTCCAAAAATTGCGGTTTACACGCCTGAGTTTAATGCGAGAGGCGAGCGATTGCAACCTTGGGATGATGCGGTGACTTTGGTTTTGGCTTATGCAGAAATTCCCTACGAGACGATTTATGATCCACAAGTTTTGGATAATAAATTAGCAGAATACGATTGGCTGCATTTGCACCACGAAGATTTTACGGGACAGTATGGAAAATTTTATCGGATGTATCATAGCTATCCTTGGTACAAAGAAAATGTCAAGACGATGGAAGAAATGGCCAAAAGTCTAGGTCATGCAAAAGTGTCGCAAATGAAATTAGCTGTTGCGAAGCGGGTGAAAGAATTTGTAGGTGGAGGTGGATTTATGTTTGCGATGTGTTCGGCGACCGATACTTATGATATTGCTTTGGCGGCAGAAGGAATTGATATTTGTGATTATATGTATGATGGTGACGGTCCTGATCCGAATGCGCAAAGCAAGTTGGATTATTCCAAAACGTTTGCGTTTAAGGATTTTAAATTGGTGAAAGATCCATTTGAATATGAGTATTCTCAAATTGATAATTACAAAGGTCGAACGGTTACGGCAAAGCAAGATTATTTTAACTTGTTTGATTTCTCTGCAAAGTGGGATCCAGTTCCAACGATGTTGACGCAAAATCATACTCGAACGGTCAAAGGTTTTATGGGACAAACGACTGCTTACCGAAAGCAATATATCAAATCTGATGTACTCATTTTAGGAGAAAATAAACCTGCGGGAGAAGTGCGATATATTCATGGAACTCATGGAAAAGGAACTTGGAGTTTTTACGGAGGACATGATCCAGAAGATTATCGACATTATGTGGAAGATCCTGAAACGGATTTGAATTTACATCCAAATTCTCCTGGGTATCGATTGATTTTGAATAATGTGTTGTTCCCTGCGGCGAAGAAGAAGAAGAAGAAAACGTAGGGGATTAATGGTTAGCTTGTATCAGCGACTGGCTTCCAGTCAGCCTCTGGTTTCAACTTATCCGTTAATTATTTTACGTAACAAAATATAAATCAGAGGCTAGCTGGAAGCTAGTCGCTGAAATGTAAAAGCCTTGTTATCATAATGATAACAAGGCTTTTATGTTTTCCGGATACAAAGAAATAATACAGCTTTTTATTAAAAAGAATATCATAAAAATAGTTTTCATCGTTTAATTCATTGTCTATGAACTTATTATTTCTAAATAAATAAAAAACGATGTTTGAAAATCTGATTCTATTTTCTATCATTTTGACTTTTTCATTTTGTACTAACAACTCCACCAAGGCGGTCCATACTGAATCTGTCGAAATTAATAACAATACATTTACGGAGTCTAAAAAAGAGGAAGTTGTCGAAGATAAGGATACTCAAGAATTATTAAAACTCGTCAACCAACTTCGAAAAAAAGGATGTCGCTGTGGTAGAAAAAGAATGAAACCTGCACCAACGTTAAAAATAAACAGACTACTAAATCAAGCAGCTCAAGTTCACGCCAATGATATGAATTCGAAAAATTTCTTTGACCATCGAGGTTCGAATGGAAGTAACATCAGTCAACGAATTTCCAAAACTGGTTACGACTGGCAAGCAGTAGGGGAGAATATTTTTTGGGGGAAAGTGAACATTCAAGAAGTTTTTGAAGGCTGGAAAGATAGTCCAAGTCATTGTAAAAATATGATGAATCAAGATTTTCGGGAGATGGGATTTGCGAAGGTTGGTGATTATTGGGTACAGGATTTTGGCAAGACTTTTTGAAAAAAATAGTAGACATTTTTATAGCGTTTACTTTTAGTCTTTTTTTTAGTTCCTTAACTCCCTTTAATATGTTTAAATCAAATGCAGATTTTTTAATCGTTTTCCTAACGGTTTTTTCCTTTGTAGGAATTTATTTTATGGCTAAATACATCATTGATTGACGAGCCAAAGGAAAACGGATTGGGGAATTATCCGATTTATGATTTTATTTTGTATAAGGTTAGTTGGGGTGATAGCTGTGATACTTTCATTTCCTTGGACAGATGAATCACTAGGGCAGCTAACGAGTTTAATTAGAATAGTTATCTCTGCTGTTTTGGCTTTGAGTTCAGCTACTTTTATTGGAAATGCATTGGCAGGAGTGATGTTGCGAACGATCAATAATTTTAAGCCCGGTGATTTTAAAAAGGTGCATTTTATCAGGGGCTAATTTAGTGTCTTTTCCATGTGAAGCCTTCCACAAAACGTAGCAATCTGCTTCAGCAGATTTAAAAGTTACTGTATAATCTACTAAAGTAGATTGCTATGTTTTGTGGGAGGCTACTCCTAGTCACGTACAGAAAACTGATTATTTTTTAGTTTGTGTTTTTAGTT
>Ga0115005_10001478_pt1 | contig 18651 bp, 15 predicted proteins | sample ArcOceMetagenome_FD_87163 | JGI IMG/M metagenome (GOLD analysis project Ga0115005, IMG submission 87163) | Marine eukaryotic phytoplankton communities from Arctic Ocean - Arctic Ocean - Greenland ARC118M Metagenome | ecosystem: Environmental > Aquatic > Marine > Oceanic | place: Arctic Ocean... | reverse complement strand
CTGCACCAAGTTTAAACGCGATAATAACTTACATTACACACCCAATCAAATTGTGGTTTCTACAGGAGCTAAACAGTCTATTGCAAATATTGCACAAGTACTATTAAACCCTGGAGATGAAGTATTATTACCTGCTCCATATTGGGTAAGTTATTCTGCAATTGCAATTTTATGTGAAGCAAAATTTGTTGAAGTACCCTCTTCTATTGATACCGATTTTAAAATTACTCCTGAACAGCTAGAAGCTGCCATTACACCAAAAACAAAAATGGTGTTTTTTAATTCTCCTAACAATCCAAGCGGAACAATTTACACCGAAAAAGAGTATAGAGCGTTGGCTAAAGTTTTAGAAAAACACCCTCAGATTTATATTCTTTCTGACGAGATCTATGAACATATTAATTACAGTTGTCCAACGTTTAGTTTTGCTGCTATAGAAAATATGTTTGAAAGAACGATTACAGTAAACGGTTTAGCAAAAGCTTTCGCAATGACAGGATGGAGAATTGGATATATTGGTGCTCCAGATTGGATTGCAAAAGCATGTACAAAAATGCAAGGTCAGATAACTTCAGGAACAAATTGTATCGCTCAAAGAGCGGCTATTACTGCTGTATTAGCTCCTGTTGAAAAAGTACAGTATATGGTAGATGAGTTTAAATCTCGTAGAGATATTGTCTTGCAGCTTCTTGGGAAAATTGACGGTTTTAAATTAAATATACCCGATGGAGCATTCTATGTCTTTCCTGATATTTCTTCTTTCTTTGGAAAAACTATCAAAGGAAAAACCATTAATAATGCGAATGACTTTTCTTTATTCTTGTTAGAAGAAGCAAATGTTGCCACAGTTACTGGAGAAGCTTTTGGTGCCCCTAATTGTATTAGATTATCCTATGCTGCCTCCGAAAGTATCCTTAGAAAAGCAGTTGATCGCATCCAGAAAGCTGTTCAATCATAAAAAGAACATCAAAAAATCATAGATCTATTTAATATTTTTTATTGTAAGGTATTTCTTTTATCTACAAAATTTAAAAAAAACCACACTCAAGGGTATAAGTGTGGTGGAGATAGCTAGGGTAAATCTTATTAATCTACATTATCATGTAGAAAAGAGTTATTGGATTTTAGTTGTATATCTTCATTCTCATCAGTAGAAAGGGATGTTTTAGATTTACTAATTATAGAACTAGTGTCATCTAAGTTCACTCCTAATCTTTTGTAAGCGGGTTGCCGTTCAATTTCATCAATATTTTTATTCATCTGATCAGTGAATTTATAATTAAAACCTTTCATCTTTTGTCGTCTATCTTCTGCTCTTTTTTGAAGTTCAGTTATAGTCAGACTCATTGGAGAAACTTCTTCACTTAAAGTAGTTTTTTGATTGATTTCTGACTGAGGATTTGTTGATTTTAATTCAAACTGTAATTCTTTTTCTGGTGCTTTATGTTCTTTTGCAATTAATGAACTTTTGCCAATAGTTGGCTCAATATCAAAATTATCTAAAACATATCTCTTTTCTATAGTTTGTTCTTTATCAGCTATAATTTCTACAGCATTATTTACATCTAAATTTAAAATTTCCGACGTTAATTCGAATCGAGTTTCAACCTCATCTATTTTTATTTCTTTTTTATTGTTCAAAGGCAAATCAAATAATAGATCTGCTTGCATTGATGTAGGTTTTTCAACAACCGCTTCTTCAATTTCGGTTGTAATATTCGTAATAATAAAATCTTCTTCTGAAATATTTTCAACTGCAATTTCATCATATAATACATGAGTGTTTTTAATAAACTCAGAAGTAGGAATCAAATCTATTAGAATTGTCCCATCATCTAGCTGATTGGTTATTTCATTATCTTCTTCTAGCACATGAATTATTCTCTGTTCAGTCTTATGAATTGGTTCATCCAAAGCAGGAGTTTTAGACACTACATTGTCAGAAAAATTATAAATTGCTTTTTGTTCATCTTCTAGTGTGTGAACAATTTTTTTAACTTCTGTATTGGTAATATTACTTTGTTGATCTGCTGCAAAACCAGTAGCAACAATAGTCACAGAAATGGCATCGCCAAGTTCATGATCTTCACCAATACCCATAATGATATTCGCTTCAAAACCAGCTTCCACTTGAATAAAGTCATTAATTTCACCTATCTCGTCGAGTGTTACCTCATTTGTTCCGGAAACAATTAACAACAAGACATTCTTGGCTCCTGTAATTTTATTATCATTTAATAATGGAGAGTCTAATGCTTTTACAATAGCACTTTTTGCTCTTGCAGTTCCTGCTTCTTTTGCAGATCCCATGATGGCTGTTCCACTGTTAGAAAGTACTGTTTTAGCATCATGTAAGTCAATATTTTGTTTGTAATGGTGTGTAATAACCTCAGCAATTCCTCTTGCAGCGGTGGATAATACCTCATCAGCTTTAGAAAATCCAGCTTTAAAACCTAGATTTCCATAAACTTCTCTTAACTTATTATTATTAATAACAATTAAAGAATCTACATTACTACGTAGTTGGTCAATCCCAATTTGAGCTTGTTTTGATCGCATTCTTCCTTCAAACTGAAATGGCATTGTAACAATACCTACAGTAAGAATATTCATGTCTTTTGCCACTTTTGCAATAATTGGCGCAGCCCCAGTACCTGTACCACCTCCCATTCCTGCTGTAATAAACACCATTTTGGTTTGGGTATTTAACATTGCTTGAATTTCTTTAATACTTTCTTTGGCTGCTTCCTCTCCAACTTCTGGATTTGCTCCAGCCCCTAAGCCTGATGTTAAATCAGCTCCTAATTGAATTTTATTAGGAATTGAACTGTTTTCTAGTGCTTGTGCATCTGTATTACAGATGACAAAATCTACCCCTTTGATATCTTGCTGAAACATATGATTAACAGCATTACTACCACCCCCACCAACTCCAATTACTTTAATTGTATTAGATTTTGATTTAGGCATATCAAATAAAATATTATCGAATTGGCTCATAATAACTTTTCTATTTTGTGTGTTATTTTTCTTATACTAAATAATTATTCGGCATTATCTAAAAACTCTTTCAATCCGTCTGTAAATTTATCAAAGAAAGATTTCTTTTTAGTCTTCGGTTTTAATTCTATAGGGGATTCTTTTATATCTTCTTGTTTATTTTCATTATCTACAATATCTTCTAATTCTTTTTCTTCACTAATGTAATTTTCTAAGCCTTCAATTAATAAACCTACAGCTGTTGCATAAGAGGGGCTTGACATGTCTTCATCTGAATCTCCAGCTAGATGTTCGTTAGGGTATCCAATTCTAGCATCCATTCCAGTAATATATTCTACAAGCTGTCTTAAATGCTTTAATTGTGACCCGCCTCCTGTTAAAACAATACCTGCGATTAGTTTTCCTTTTTGTGTCTCGTGACCGTAATTTTTAATTTCTAAATAAACATGCTCAATGATTTCTTGTACTCTTGCATGAATGATTTTTGAAAGATTTTTAAGTGTTATCTCTTTTGGTTCTCGTCCTCTTAAACCTGGAATAGAAACAATTTCTGTTTCTTTATTTTCTCCTGGCCAAGCAGATCCAAATTTTATTTTTAACAACTCAGCTTGCTTTTCTATAATAGAGCAGCCTTCTTTTATGTCTTCTGTTATAACATTTCCTCCAAAAGGAATTACAGCAGTATGACGAATAATACCATCTTTAAAAATGGCTAAATCTGTTGTACCTCCCCCAATATCAATTAAAGCAACTCCAGCCTCTTTTTCCTCCTGACTCAAAACCGCTGAGGCCGATGCCAATGGTTCTAGAGTGATATCAGATAAATCTAATCCTGCACTTTTTACACATCGACCAATATTTCTAATAGATGAAACTTGCCCAACAACAACGTGAAAATTTGCTTCTAATCTTCCACCATACATTCCTATAGGCTCTTTTATTTCTGATTGACTATCAACCTTAAATTCTTGCGGTAGTACATGAATGATTTCTTCACCAGGTAACATGACTAACTTATGAACCTGATTAACTAGGTTTTCAATATCATTTTCATCAATTACTTCATCTGCATTAGACCTTGTTATGTAATCACTATGGTGTAAACTACGTATGTGTTGACCTGCTATACCAACAACAACATTTTCAATCTTACGTCCAGATATACTCTCAGATTCCTCGACTGCTTGCTGTATAGATTGTATTGTTTGAGTAATATTACTAACAACTCCTCTTTTGACTCCTAAACTTTTGGCTTTACCAATACCTAAAATTTCTAGTTTTCCGTATTCATTTTTACTCCCAATCATAGCTACAATCTTAGTTGTACCTATATCTAAACCAACGGCTATTTTATTATTTTCCATCTCTATTCTTTTACACCAACAACTTGGTTACGATACTTAACGTTTATAGTTTTGTAATTATGTATTGTACTATCTAAAAAAACTTTACTATAAAATGCTTTTAATTTTTTTATTTTATTGTCGATTTGATCCAACTTACCAAACTCAACCCTATAATTACCACTTCTTACTGTCATTATGTATTCATTATTGGCCTGTAAATGGATTCCTATGATTTCTTTATTCAAAAAATCATCATTCGATATTTTTTTTAGCAACACCATTAATTTCCTCAAATCACTCTGATTATCAACCTTAGTAATTAAAGGAACTCTAGCTGAATAATTTTGAGAAACAGGAACTTTTAATGCTTGTGAATCAATATAGTAAGATGAATTACCAGTAAGTATTCTAGCAATAGGTTGCCTTTGTTTTATCAAAGAATTTAGAGTCCCATCTATACTAATAAAAAGTGATACTTTTTCTATATATGGGTTCCCTAAAACCTTTTGTTCTAACTTGTATAAATCTATCACAGATTTTGCTTGTTTTTGTAACCTTTCATTGTTTTGTATTAACAATTTATTAACCATCGATTGTGTTAAAAAATAGGGACCATCAGATTCAAATTGAACATCTATTTTATTGATAATTTTTTCTGAATTTCTAGTATTAGAAAAACCATATAAAAAAGCAACAAACCCAATTAAAACAAGGTGTAATATATATTTTATGATTCTTTTTAACATCATAATTTAACTTTATATATTAAGTCATTTTTAACCTCTTCAACCATCATTCCAATATCTCCAGCACCCAACATTGTAACTATAGTAGCTTCTGAATTTTTAATATCTTTTACTAAAAATTTTTTATACGTGATTTTTTTATTCTTGTTAGTGATTTTTTCAAGAAGCCAAGAAGAAGTGACACCTTCAATAGGCATTTCTCTAGCTGGATATATATCTAATAATAGTATTTCATCAAACCTAGATAAGCTGAGGGCAAAATCTTCTATAAAGTCTCTAGTTCTAGAAAATAAATGTGGCTGAAAAACAACTGCATTTTTTTGAGTTGGATACATTTCTTTGATAGATTCATATACTGCATCTATTTCTGTTGGATGATGTGCATAGTCATCAATTAAAGTCAATGAATCTGATTTAATTTTATAAGAAAAACGCCTTTCGACTCCTTTAAACGTTTGTAACGATTTTTTAATATTTTTCAGAGGAATTCCATAACAATCAGCCATAGCTAAAGCGGCCAAAGCATTCATCATATTGTGTTTTCCAGGTAATAAAAAAACAATTTCTTTTATGTGATTATTAGGAGTTGTAACATCAAAAATATAATTGCCATTGCGAACAATAATATTTGAAATTTTATAGTCTGCATCTTCATTAATAGCATAACTTAAACCACTCACTTTGGATCCTTTAGCAACGATCAAAACATCTGAAACCTTGTTTGCAAATTCCTGAAAAGACTCTTCTAGAGCAGCATGTTCTCCATAAATATCTAAATGATCTGCATCCATAGAAGTAATACAGGCAATATTTGGTGAAAGATTTAAAAATGATTTATCGTATTCATCTGCTTCAACAACTGAAATTTTATCTGCTCCTAAAATTAAATTAGAGTGATAATTTTCTGAGATGCCTCCCAAAAAGCTTGTGGCATTATAAGGCTGCATAATATGACCTAAAATAGCAGATGTTGTTGTTTTTCCATGTGTTCCTGCAACTGCAAAACAGAATGTATTCTTCGTTATCATCCCTAAAACCTCTGCACGTTTCATAACTTGAAAATTCTGATTGAGAAAGAAGTTTAATTCTAAATGATTCCCTGGAATTGCTGGGGTATAAACAACTAGTGTAGTTGTTTTATTCTTGTATATTTCTGGAATTGATTCTAGAGAATCATTAAAATGAATTTCTATTCCAAGTTTTTCTAGATCTGCAGTATTGTTAGTTGGCAACTTATCATATCCTGCAACTTTTTTTGCTGTTGCACTAAAGTACCTAGCTAAAGCACTCATTCCGATGCCTCCTATACCAATAAAATAAACGTTATGTATCTCTTTTAAATTCACAAATTTAATAACTTTTCGACTTGACTTATAATTTTATTTGTAGCATCTGGTAATGCCAATTCTTTTATATTTTGACTAAGACTTTCTTGCTTTCCCTCATCTTTTAATAAAGTCTCAAAAACAATAGGAAATGTATTTAATTCTGATTCTCTTAACAAAATAGCACCATGCTTTTCTACAATAGATTTTGCGTTTTTAGTTTGATGGTCTTCCGCCACGTTTGGTGATGGAATAAAAATAGTTGGCTTTCCTACAATACATAATTCCGAGACAGAACTCGCTCCAGCTCTTGAAATAATGATATCAGCTGCAGCATATGCTAAATCCATTTTTTTAATGAAAGCGTGAACAGACACATTCTTATTCTCGTTGTATTTACTATATGTATCATAATATAATTTTCCGCATTGCCAGATAATTTGAACTTTATGTTCTTTAAAAAACAAAAGGTTTTCCTCAATTAATTCATTTATTTTTCTTGCTCCTAAACTACCTCCAAGAACTAATATTGTTTTTCTTTTTTTTATTAATCCAAACAAATCATTTGCTATTTTAATCTTTTCTTTTAAATGAATTGATAACAAACTAGCTCTTACTGGGTTTCCTGTTTTTATGATTTTTTCCTCTGGAAAATAATATTCTAATCCATCATAAGCAACACAAACAATCTTAGATTTTTTACTTAATAATTTATTGGTAATTCCTGGATAGGAATTTTGTTCCTGAATTAATGTTGGAATTTTTCTTCTATTGGCCATTATTAATGTCGGTCCACTCGCAAATCCACCAGTTCCAATAACAATATCTGGCTTAAATTGTTTGATTATTTTTCCTGCTTTTACTAAACTATGTAGCAATTTAAAAGGAAATAATAGGTTCTTAAAAGTTAGTTTTCTTTGAATTCCTGAAATCCATAATCCTTTTATTTGATAACCTGCTTGAGGTACTTTCTCCATCTCCATTTTATCTTTTGCACCAACAAATAAAAAATTAGCAACTGGGTACCTTAGCCTTAATTCATTTGCTATGGCAATAGCAGGGAAAATATGACCGCCTGTACCACCTCCACTAATTAATATATTAATCGATTGCTTCATGTAAAATATCCAAGGGGTTATCATCTAAAATTGTTTCTTCCGTCTCTTCTTTTGATGCACTAACACTAAGAATCATTCCTAATGCAAAGCATGTCATCCAAATAGAAGTTCCACCACTGCTAATTAACGGTAATGTTTGTCCTGTTACAGGGAATAAATTCGTGGCTACAGCCATGTTGATTACTGCTTGAAATATGATCGGTAAACCAACTCCAATAACGAGTAAGGTTCCAAATATTGTTGTTGCTTTTTTGACTGTAATAAATATTCTAAATAGTAATAAAAAATACACAAACACAATAAGAATAGCTCCCACCAATCCATATTCTTCAACAATAATAGCATATATGAAATCTGACGATGATTGTGGTAGAAAATTTTTCTGAATACTTTTACCAGGACCTTTTCCTAAAGGACCACCAGTGGCAATAGCTATTTTTGCTTTTTCTACTTGATATGATTCTTGACCTCCAGATTTATAAAAATTTTCTATTCTATTTCCCCATGTATTCACTCTATTTGGCATAGCATCCGGAAATGCTTTTACTGTTAAAACAAATAGTGACAAAATTAAAATTCCTACTCCTAAAATATATCCTATGTATTTTATTGGATACCCACCAACATAAGTAACTACCAGAATCATCAAAAAAATAATTGCTGTAGTAGAAAAATTTGCTGGTAATATTAGTATTAAAATTAAAGCAACTGGCAACCATAATTGCAATAAACTTTCTTTAAATATTATTGTAATATCTTTGTTTTTGGCTAAATATCTTGCAGTATAAACCATTAAAACCAAGCCTGCCAATGTTGAGGTTTGAAACCCTACACCAATAAACGGAATACTAATCCATCTACTTGCATAAGTACCTCCAATAGTTGTTCCTTGAGCAAGTGTATATATCAATAAGAAAAAAACAACCGGCAATAATAAAACAGAACCTCCACTAAAGTATCTATAAGGAATTTTATGAACTGCATAAATAATAGCAAATCCCATTATTAATAAGACAACATGTTTTACCAAGTACCCAAGAGTAGAACCACCAACAACACTAACTAAATTAGCACTAGCGCTATAAACAGGCATAAAAGAGAACAAAGCCAAAATAGCTACTAAAGCCCAGATGGTTTTATCTCCTTTTATATGTTGAAAAATTCCTTTCACTTTTTAATTATATTGCTTGAAATTATTTAAGTAAAAAATCATTATAGATCTCGTACTGCATTTTTAAATTGGCGACCTCTATCTTCATAACTGTCAAATAAATCGAAACTAGCACACGATGGAGATAATAAAACGGTGTCTCCTGCTTGAGATAATTTATAAGCAACTTTAACTGCTTCTTCTGCTCCTGCAGTTTCAATCATCATATCAACCACGTTTGAAAAAACAGCTATTAGTTTTTCGTTGTCTTCACCCAAACAAACGATCGCTTTTACTTTTTCTCTAACTAACGGTAATAAGTCTTGATAATCGTTACCTTTATCAACACCTCCTACAATCCAAACTGTTGGTTGATCCATGCATTCTAAAGCATAGAAAGTAGCATTTACATTGGTTGCTTTAGAATCATTTATAAATTGAATGCCATTTACTTTTTGTACATTTTCTAGTCGATGTTCAGCTCCTTCAAAATTTGCTAAACTATCTTTAATAGATTGGCTTCGTACATTTAATAATTGTGAAGCCAAGGCTCCAGCCATGGTGTTTTTTACGTTGTGTTTTCCTTGTAATCTTAGGTTAGATATGCTCATGCTAAATTCTTCTGTATTTAATTTTATTATTATCGTATCTTCTTTTAAAAATGCTCCATAATCCAATTCTTTTTCAATAGAAAAAGGAATTAATGCTGCATTCGTTTGATTTTTTTTTAACCAATTATCTATAGTCTGATCGTCTGCATCATATATTAAAAAATCATGTATTGTTTGATTTCTAGTAATCGTAAATTTTGAAGCAACATATTGATTAAAATCATATTCATATCGATCTAAATGATCTGGTGTTATATTGGTAATTATTGCAATATGTGGTCTAAAATCTATAACTCCATCTAATTGAAAACTGCTTAACTCTAAAACATAACTTTCAAAGTTCTCTTCAGCAACTTGCTGAGCAAAACTGGCTCCGATATTACCTGCAACTCCTACATTTATTTTTGCTGATTTCAACAAATGATGTGTTATAAGTGTAGTAGTTGTTTTTCCATTAGATCCTGTAATTCCAATGATTAAAGCATCTGTATATTTGGATGCAAATTCTATTTCAGAAATTACCAAAACCCCATTGTTAATTAGCTGCTGAACTATAGGCGCTTTTTCAGGTATTCCAGGACTTTTTACTACTACGTCTGCATTTAAAATCAATGACTCTGTATGCTGCTTTTCTTCAAAACTTATCTCATTATGTAAAAGAACTTTTTTATACTTTTTTGCAATACTACCTCTGTCTGAAACAAAAATCTCATATCCTTTTTGTTTTCCTAACAAAGCGGATCCAACACCACTTTCTCCTCCACCAAGTATGACTAATCTCTTCATTATTTATAGATTCCTACATTCGTAGGAATGGAAATACTATCTTAATTTTAATGTAACAATCGTAAATACAGCCAAAAGAATTCCTATAATCCAAAACCGGACTACTATTTTACTCTCATGATATCCAGACTTTTGATAATGATGGTGTAAAGGCGACATTTTAAAAATTCGTCTTCCTTCACCATATTTCTTTCGTGTGTATTTGAAATAGGATACTTGCAGTATCACAGATAGATTTTCTATTACAAAAATTCCTGCAAGTATTGGTAATAATAATTCTTTACGTATGGATATCGCTATCACTGCAATAATACCACCTATAGTTAAACTACCTGTATCTCCCATAAAAACTTGAGCTGGGTAAGCGTTATACCATAAAAACCCTATTAATGCTCCAGCAAATGCCAATATATAAACTGTCATTTCTCCAGAATTTGGGATGTACATGACATCTAAATAATCTGAAAAAATAATATTCCCTGATACCCAGGCAAAAAGTCCTAAAACGACGACTATAATTGCTGAAGAACCCGTTGCTAATCCATCGATTCCATCTGTGAGGTTTGCACCATTAGAAAAAGCTGTAATAATAAAAATTGTGATAAATATAAAAACTAGCCAGCCATATTTCTCATAACCTTCTCCTAAGAAACTCAAGAAATTAGAATAATCTAATTCGTTATTTTTAAAGAATGGAACTGTAGTTTTTGTTGATTTATGTGCCTCACCAAAAACTTGTCGTTTTCCGTTCTCCTGAACAATTTGTTCTGCTACTGGCAACTGCTCTTTAATAGTTACATTATCATTAAAATAAAGTATAGAACCTACGATTAAACCTAGTCCTACTTGACCTAGTATTTTAAATTTTCCATGTAAACCTGCTTTGTCTTTTTTAAACACTTTAATATAATCATCTAAAAAACCTATTAAACCCATCCAAACGGTAGTTATTAGTAGAATGATTATATAAATATTATCTAATTTAGTCAGAAGTAAGACAGGAATTAGTGTTGAAAAAATGATGATAATTCCTCCCATAGTTGGGGTTCCTGCTTTTTGAATTTGCCCTTCTAGCCCCAAATCTCTTATACTTTCACCTACTTGCTGATTTCTTAAGAAATTGATAATCCTTTTTCCATAAATAGCAGACACTAATAAAGCTAAGATAAAAGCAGTAGCAGCTCTGAAAGTAATAAACTGAAACAATCCAGCACCTGGAAAATTAAACTGAGATTCTAAATAATCAAATAAATAATACAGCATGTTATTTTTTTAATAGATTAAAATATTTCTTCACTTCTACTAAATCATCAAAAGGAAATCGTTCTCCATTGATTTCTTGATAATTTTCATGACCTTTTCCTGCTATTAGTAAAACATCTCCAGTCGCTGAAAATTTACAGGCAGTTTTTATGGCTTGTCTTCTATCTGATATAGTTAACGTGTGTTTTAAATTCTCTGTTAAAACTCCCACTTCCATTTCTTCCAAAATAGTATCTGGGTTTTCTGTTCTTGGATTGTCTGATGTAAAAATTGCTTGAGAACTTAATTGAGAAGCAATATTTGCCATCTTAGGCCTTTTTGTTTTATCTCTATTTCCTCCACAACCAACAACTGTGATTAGTTTTACATTAGATGTTTTAATATCATTGATTGTTTCTAGCACATTTTTTAGAGCATCTGGAGTGTGAGCATAATCTACAATAGCAATCACTCCAGTATCTGAAATAACATATTCAAATCTTCCGCTTACACTTTCTAATTGACTGACAATTGTTAAAATCTCTAATTTTTCTAAGCCTAATTCATGGGCGGCTCCAATAATTGCTGCTAGATTATAGGCATTAAAACTTCCTATTAATTTAGTCCATACTTCTACTCCATTAATAGATAGTAATGTTCCTGAAAAACTTTTTTCGATAATTTTAGTCTTGTAATCTGCCAATGTTTTTAAAGCATAGGTTCTTTTTCTAGCTTTCGTATTTTGTAACATGACAGTGCCATTCTTGTCATCGAGATTTGTTAATGCAAATGCTGTTTTGGGTAATGAATCAAAGAACATTTTCTTTACATCTCTATAGGAAGCAAATGAATTGTGATAATCTAAATGGTCATGAGAAAGGTTTGTGAAAATTCCACCAGTAAACTCTAATCCTTCAGTTCTTTTTTGATGAATTCCATGAGAACTAACCTCCATAAAACAAAAGTCTACTCCTAAAAGAACCATTTGATTTAAATAGTTATTTATAGTCACTGAATCAGGTGTTGTATGAGTCGCCTTAAATAAAGTTGTATCTACTAAAATTTGTACCGTAGAAAGTAACCCTGTTTTATAACCAGCTTTTTTTAAAAGCTGGTACAATAAAGAGGCAACAGTAGTTTTACCATTGGTACCTGTAACACCTATTAGCTTTAATTTTGATGATGGGTTGTTGTAAAAATTTGAAGCAATAATTGCAAGAGTAGTATTTGCGTTTTCTACTTGAATAAATGTAATATTATCCTGTATTTCTTCTGGTAATACTTCACAGATAATTGAGGTTGCGCCTAGACTAATTGCCTTATCTATATATAAATGACCATCTACAGAAATGCCTTTTTGAGCAACAAATACAGCTCCATTTTTAATTGTTCTAGAATCAAAAGAAATTTGAGCTACCTCTATACTGGTGTCTCCATAAACAGTATTTACAGGAACTTTATATAATATGTCTTTTAACAACTTCACTTAAGAGAGGTTTAAAATTATGGTTGCTCCTTTTTGAATTGGAGTTCCTTTTTTAAGAGATTGTTTTTTTACTTTCCCCATTCCTTTAAGCTCTACTTTTAATCCAAAATTCTCTAAAATGGAAATAGCATCCATTCCAGGCATTCCAGTTACATTAGGAATTGTTTCATTATTATTTTTTATTTTTTCATTGAAACTTGCATATTGTTGCTGTATTTTTCTAGAAAAAAAATTTTTATTTACGAAATCATCTTTAACAGGTGTACTTGTATATATCTTTTGAGCAATCTCTTTAAAAACTGGTGCTGCTACTATGGCACCGTAATATCCTTTTTCCTTTTTTGGATCATGAATCACTACAATGCAAGAATATTTTGGAATATCAGCAGGAAAAAAACCTGCAAAAGAAGCTACATATCTCTTGTTTGAATACCTCCCAGAAATTGTATCTCCCTTTTTGTTAACATGTCTAGCAACATACTTTTTTGCTGTCCCTGTTTTACCAGCCATAGAGAAACTTGAAGAGTAAATATTATTAGCTGTTCCTTTAACAACAACATTCTCTAATACTTTTTTGAGTATTTTAATAGTTTCTGCTGAAGCAATTTTTGGATTGATAATTTCTTTATGAAAAATTTTTTCTACTCTATTTTCTTTGCGTAACTCTTTAATAAACCTTGGCTTAACCATTACACCATTATTAGCAACAGCATTATAAAGTGTTAATGTCTGTAGTGGAGTGATGGCTATACCATATCCCCAAGACATCCATTCCAAACTAATTTTATTCCACCCTGGTTTACCTGGATAAGAAAATATCGGTTTTCCTTCGCCTTTAATTGGAAATCCAATTTTTTCTGTGAGACCATAGTCTTTTAAATGTTTGATAAACTTCTCTGGGGTATCATCATAATGCTTACGGATTAACTTTACAATACCCACATTAGAAGATACTTCAAAAGCTCTTGCGGCTGAAATTTTACCATAACCACCTTTTTGTGAATCTTCAACTCTTTTACCATGAATGAAAATTCGCCCTTTTTCTGTATCTACAACTGTAGAAGTATCAATTACCTTGTCATCTAAAGCAGCCATTAAACTTGCCAACTTAAATGTTGAACCAGGCTCATGAGATTCCCAAACGGCATAATTTCTTTTTTCATAGTATTTGCCATCAGATGTTCTCCCTAAGTTTGAAATCGCTTTAATTTCTCCAGTTGCTGTCTCCATAACAACAGCACAGCCATGATCTGCTTCAAAATACTCTAATTGACGTAGCAATGCATGATGTGTAATATCTTGAATATTTACATCTATCGTGGTTATAACATCATGACCATCTATAGGTTCTTTTTCGTTAACATCGTTGATTGGCTTCCATTGTCCTTTTGCTATTTTCTGTTTCCAACGTAAACCGTCTTCTCCTTTCAAATCTTCAACAAAAGCTCCTTCAATTCCTGCCTCACCTCTTGTATCATGATACCCAATTGTTCGTTCTGCAATTTTACCAATAGGATGAGCCCGTACTGTTTTTTGTTCTGCAATAAAACCTCCTTTGTAAACACCTAATTTAAATATTGGGAATTGCTTCATTTTCACATAATCATTGTATCCAATATCTTTTGCAATAAGTAAGTACCTGTTTTTAAATTTTCTGGCTTTTCGTAATTTTTTCTCAAAATAACTGGTAGATTTCCCTAATAAACTAGCTAATGATTTAGAGAGATCTTTCACTTTTTTATCAAAAATTTTACCATTAACAGACATTACATCCATTCTAATTGTAAACTTTGACATTGAGGTAGCTAACAGATTTCCATCTGCTGCATATATATTTCCTTTATTTGCGTAGATAGTAAAAGGTTTCCTAGTAAGTTCTTTTGAAATTTTCCTGTATTTATCTCCTTGGAAATATTGAATATCTATTACTTTAAAAATAATTGCAGAAAAAAAAAGCGTCATAAAAGCAGCTACAATGTAGAATTTTGTTAGTATGCTTTTTTGATGATTTCTCAAGGTAATTTGTTTTATTCGTTATTGATAACTTTTATTCTATTAGGAGGAGTGTCTGATGGATGCAAACCCATTTTTTTTGCTTTTTGACGAATGTTAGACTCCATTTTCATTCGCATTAATGTTGTTTGAGTATCTATATATTCGGCTCTTAATTCTCTTTTTAACTTATTTAATTCTGAAATCTGTAACACCTTTTTATCTGAACTATGTGCACTAGAAATCATAATTAATAATAGCGCAACAATAAAAAAAATCATTCTCCAGTTTTTAAAAGAAGATTCATTAATCAAAAAGCCTCCTTTTAAAACATCATATATGCTTTTTTTTACTTTAGACATTGTGTTTTAATTTAGCCACTCTTAACTTAGCACTGCGGGATCTATTATTAGTTCTTATTTCCTGTTTGTCTGGAATTATTAACTTTCCTACTTTCATTAAAGGAACTTTAATATTTCCAAAAAAATCTTTTTCTGGCTCACCTGAAAATAATCCTGTCCTTATGAATCTCTTTACCAATCTATCTTCTAAAGAATGATAGGATATAATACTTAACCTACCATCAGGTGTTAAAAGGCTAGGTGTTTGGTTTAAAAACTCTTTTAGAACATCTAGCTCTTCATTTACTTCAATTCTTATAGCTTGAAAAATCTGAGCTAATATTTTATGTTCTTTTGCCTTTGGTAAATATTTCTGTAACAGTTGCCTCAACTGAAAACTTGTTTCTATTTTTCCTTGCTCTCTGGCTTCTACAATTGTTTTTGCTATAGATCTTGCATTTCTTAGTTCTCCATACAAGAATAATATCTCAGACAACATCTCTTCAGGGTAAGTGTTAATAATCTTCTTTGCAGAAATCTTTGAACTCTGATTCATTCTCATATCTAACTCACCATCAAACCGAATAGAAAACCCTCTTTCTGCCTCATCAAATTGATGAGATGAAACTCCTAGATCTGCTAAAATTCCATCAACCTTATTTATACCATAAAATTTTAAAAACCTACTTACATATCTAAAGTTTTCTTCAATTAAAACAAAACGATCATCTTGAATTTTATTTCTTTTTGCATCTGGATCTTGATCAAAAGCAAATAATTTTCCTTTTTCCCCTAAACGACTCAAAATATCTCTTGAATGCCCTCCGCCACCAAAAGTAACATCAACATATACACCACTTGCTTTAATCTCTAAAGCATCGATACTATCTCTTAATAACACTGAATTATGATACATCATCTACCTCTGAATTACCCATTACATCCTCTGCCAATGACGCAAAATCCATTGTAGCATCATCTATTGTTTGTTCATAATTATTTTTATCCCAAATCTCAATAATATTGATAGCAGAGGATAAAACTATTTCCTTCTTAATCCCTGCAAACTGGCATAAATCTTTTGGAATTAGTAATCTTCCTGACGCATCTAAATCAACTATTTTAACCCCCGCAGTAAATCTTCTAATAAAATCATTATTCTTCTTCTTAAAACGATTCAAAGCATTTACCTTACGCATGACTTCATTCCATTCTTGCATCGGATATAATTCTAGGCACGACTGAAAAACAGCTCTTTTAATAACAAAGCCCTCCTGTAAAATAGGCGCCAATTGCTTTTTGAAAGCTGATGAAACCATCAATCTCCCTTTAGCATCTGCTTTACATTCATATGTGCCTATTAAATTTAACAATCGATCTGATTTGAGTTAGAGTCAAAAATAAAAATTATTTACCACTTTTTACCACTTTTTACCACTTTGTTAATAAATTTTAATTATTTGTCTCTTTTTTAGGGTTTCAAAAAAGCCACAAAATGAATCTCAGTGAGTTTTAGAATCAATGTGTTTGTCATAAAAAAGTACTACATTTGTTGTTAAGCCTAACTAAGAAAAAATGACTGAAAGCTTAAAAACTGAAGGAGGATTTACATATGCTGAAGCTGGAGAAGGAAGATCTTTAATTGTCCTACATGGTTTGATGGGTGCATTGAGTAATTTCGACAAAACATTTAATCATTTTTCTAAAAGAGGCTACAAAGTTTTAATACCTGAATTACCATTGTATACTTTGCCTTTGGTTAAAACTAATGTCAAAAATCTAGCGAAATTCATCCATGATTTTATTGTTTTTAAAAACTTAAAAAACATAACACTTTTAGGGAACTCTTTGGGTGGGCACATTGCTCTTTATTACACGAAACATTACCCCGAATATGTTCATTCTTTAGTACTTACTGGAAGCTCTGGATTGTATGAAAAAGCAATGGGTGATAGTTATCCAAAAAGAGGTAATTACGAGTACATAGAACAAAAGACCAAAGATGTATTTTATGATCCTGCAATTGCTACAAAAGAACTTGTTGACCAAATCTATGGAATTGTTAATAACCGTACTACAGTCATAAAAACATTAGCAATTGCCAAAAGTGCAATTAGACACAATATGTCCGAAGATCTTCCTAATATGAAGCAACCAACATGCTTAATCTGGGGAAAACAAGATAATGTAACACCTCCTGAAGTAGCAATTGATTTCAATAAGTTATTACCAGATTCTAACTTATTTTGGATTGATAAATGTGGTCACGCTGCTATGATGGAAACTCCAGATAAATTCAATCAGATTTTAGAAGATTGGTTTATTTCTAGAAATATCTAATTCATGAAAATTAAATCTGCAGAGTTTATCATGAGTAACAGCAATGTTATCAAAGCTCCAAAAGACAGAATTCCAGAATACGCTTTTATCGGACGTTCTAATGTTGGAAAATCTTCATTAATTAACATGTTAATGGGCCGTAAAGATTTATCTAAAATATCAGGAAAACCAGGTAAAACCCAACTCATCAATCATTTTAAAATAAATGATGACTGGTTTTTAGTTGATCTACCAGGATATGGATATGCTAAAATTTCTAAAAAGAAACGAACAATTTTCCAATACTTTATTGAAAATTATTTCAAAGAAAGAGAGCAGCTAGTTTGTACGTTTGTTTTAATAGATTCTAGACATGATCCTCAAAAAATAGATCTAGAATTCATGAATTTCTTAGGTAAAAATCAAATACCTTTTTGTATTGTTTTCACTAAGGCAGATAAACTAGGAAGTTCTACATTGAACAAACAAATTGTTTCTTACAAAAAGAAATTATTAAACAATTGGGAAACACTTCCTACCTCTTTTGTTACCTCATCATCAACAGGTCTGGGCAAAGATGATTTTTTAGGATTTATAGCTACTGTAAATGAGGATGTTGCTGATAATTTTAAATAATTATGCATTCTACCAAAGACAATTTAGAGGTTCTTTTTGAAGACAATCACCTACTGATTGTCAATAAAAAATCTGGCGATATTGTACAGGGTGATAAAACTGGAGATAAACCTTTAAGTGATGTTGTAAAAGAATATATTAAAGAAAAATATAACAAACCAGGCGAGGTGTTTTTGGGAGTAGTTCATAGATTAGATAGACCTACTTCAGGTATCATTATTTTCGCTAGAACATCTAAGGCCCTGGAGAGGCTTAATAAGATGCTTCGAGAAAGAACCATTTCTAAAACATATTGGGCAGTTGTAAAAAATACACCTCTAAAGGAAAAAGACAGCTTAATACACTTTCTAAAGAAGAATCCTAAAAATAATAAATCTACTGTTTTTACAAAAGAAACTGACGCAAGTAAAAAAGCGATACTACACTATTCAGTAATAAAAAAACTAGATAATTACTCGCTTTTAGAAATTGATTTAGAAACAGGAAGACATCATCAAATAAGAGCGCAACTTGCCTATATTGGAAGCCCTATTAAAGGAGATTTAAAATATGG
>Ga0115005_10001477_pt1 | contig 18655 bp, 16 predicted proteins | sample ArcOceMetagenome_FD_87163 | JGI IMG/M metagenome (GOLD analysis project Ga0115005, IMG submission 87163) | Marine eukaryotic phytoplankton communities from Arctic Ocean - Arctic Ocean - Greenland ARC118M Metagenome | ecosystem: Environmental > Aquatic > Marine > Oceanic | place: Arctic Ocean... | reverse complement strand
GTATACGGTATGTATAGTATTATTCAATTTGAGGGAATGATACACACGTTCCCTTCCTCATGCTCCCTGTATTATAATCTGTAATCATCTGTAATCCCCCATTTGTGTATACACTGTGTTGTACTACAGTAGTTGTCGCGCGTTACATTACCTACAATGCAAGCAGCAAGAGAGAGAGGATCGATGTACTATTGTTCTTGTGTTCAAGATTCTTCTGCTGAGGTCGACTGACTCATTACTCGTGTGTTCCGAGAATTGGTGGGTTCGGCGGCAATCCTTGCCCGGGAAGTTTCGTTTCTCGAGTTGAGTCCACGTCGGCTTGGGATTAGTCCACGTCGGCTTGGGATGAGTCCACGTGTCCACGTCGGCTTGGGTCCGTGATGCCATGCGCACGATGAAAGTGGCTAGCTAGCTAGCTGACTGACGTTGGTTGGCGCTGTCCTTGTTTTTAGAGATGGATTTCAGATTGATTCAGATTCAACAGACAGATGATCAAAACATCCAACCAAGCAAGCAAACAAACATTCATCAAAGATCTCCCATCTCTTGCCATCAACATCAATCCCACCACTAAACGTTACTGTTAGGTGCAGCTTCATTCATATTTTGAAAAGATACACACACTTACGTGTAGTTTAAATAATGATAAAGGATCGATCCCCAATAGTTTCCATCGTGGCAGCCTTACTCCTGGCCTCACTATTTACAGAGATCCAAACCTTTGCATTCACTCCACACTTGCCTCGCTCTATACTATCATTGACATCGTCATCATCATCATCCTCATCATCATCATCATCAACCATCACAAGGAAATCCACTCAAATATTCAGCTCCGATTCTGAGCCTGGCAGTGGATACAATCGGCCAGAAGTAACAGCAGCACAACTCACAAACAAAAAACAACCCCCCTACCCCAAAATCGGTGACCTAGTACGCTACTACGATCTAGACGGGGGCAACCAAAAAGGCCAGGAACTCGTCGGAAAACTCGTCTTCATCCAATCCCGCACCAGTGGCAATGACAAAGAATGGCTCGCAGATGTGACGGAACTCGACAATGTCGGAGACGGATATTTCGCCGAGTACCCCTATCGCAAACGTCCCAAATCCAGACTCTACCCCATAACCTCCCTCTCACCCCTCATCGGAAGCTACGTCCGCAACGAGGACGCATTCAAAATCCCCACGGACGGAATGGGAAATGTCAGACCCCTCTTTCCTCAGTTCAATCTGGTGGACTATGAAGGTCCCGCTGCCATCCCCGTCAATCAGGGGGTGCTGGAGAGCGACGCGGAAAAGTATGGTCAGCTCAAGGGGCAGTTGCTCAAGGATGCGCTTATTGCTGGATTGATCGGTACGGCGATTGCAGGGCTTGTGTCGGGATTTGGTACCGCCTTGGTTTATTTTGCTGGAGCGATTGCGGGGGTTGGTTATTTGTTTTTTCTATCTGTCAAGACGGATACGTTGGGCAGTCCCGATGCCAAGTTCGGTTCCAGCGTTTCGAATTTGAGATTTGCCCTGCCGCTTATTGTATTGGTATTGGTTGCCTTCCAAAATATTGTGGGGGGGGATACGGAACTTTCGCTGAATAATATTTTTAATTCCGTGACGAAGGAGCAGTTTGGTGCTGCCATGTTGGGATTCTTGACGTATCGATTGCCGCTCTTTTTGACGCAGTTGTTTCCTCTAGTGGGGGAATCGGCTGGGATGGTTCTTCCTGGTAGTGCAGGGATTGCCATGCAGATGGCAAGGGAGGCGAAGGCGAATGAGGGCAATAATAAGGGTAAGAAGGCGAATATTTTTGATGAGGATTTGACCACTGTGTTTGTTGTTTCGGGACCTGCTGGGACGGGCAAGCCGGAACTTTGCAAGAAGTTGATCGAGGATAGTGGGGGAAAGCTCATTAAACCAACATATTTGGACAAAGTGTCCAACCCTATCGTTTACGAAAAATTGGAGAGTCGGGATGAATTGTTGCAAGTTGACCCCACTGGAAGGTACGCTCTGACGAAAGATAGTATCTTTAATTCTGCAGGAAAATTTACCAGTGAAGATGGAGAAGAGAAGGATCAAATTATTGTCATTGATGCAGACGTAAAATTGACCAAGAAGTTGACGGCTTTGGGTGGTATTCGATTGGTTGGGGTTTGGGTTGGTCTTGATGCATTAGACAAATTTGAAGCACGCTTAGATGAAGAAATCCAATCTGGCAAGATACCAATTCCAGTAGATGAGACTCCTGACACTGTCCGCCGTAGCAAGATACGCGGCATTGTAAAGGATATTGAGTATGGAGTTGTGAGTGGTATCTTTGAGTTTACCGTGTTGAATGACGACTTTGATGAAAGTTTAAAGCAACTCAAGAGTGCTGCAGATTACTGTTTCGACTAAGCGTAATAAAAACTCTGTTCGACGAGCCATGACAACACGATGATTATTTGAAAACTTTGAATGAAAAGTAGTAAATACATACATACGTGTACACGACGTACGGAATATTGAATATTGTTTTGTTGATATTGTTATAAATGAAAATTGGCGTAAAAGCCATCCCACTCTGACATTGATATGTACCGTATGAACCCCTTGATGTAATAATGATGTAATTGTACGCGTGTATACAATACGTTCACTCGTATTCTGCAAACATGCGACTTCAAACATGTTCTACTGTCCCATGCTGAACATTTGCCCAGGAAATCCTGGCGCGTTCTGCTGCTGGCCTTGCTGTGACTGCTGCTGCTGCTGACTCTGCTGCTGAAGCTGTTGAAGCTGCTGCTGCTGTTGAAGCTGCTGAAGTTGTTGCTGCTGAAGCTGCTGCTGTTGAAGCTGTTGAAGAAATAGCTGATGTTGCTGCGCTTCGTGTCCTTCAACCATGCCGTTTCCTCCCACGTTGCCATAAAGACCGCTCATCAACCCCAGCTGCATACCAAGTGCCTGGTTTCCAAACGACTGGATCCCACCGTTGGCTTGAGGCTGGTTATTCTGAACCTCCTCATGCGAAACTTTCAATTTCTTTGAATCTGGGCCTTCACTTCCATCCTGCTGCTGGAGCTGCTGCTCTTGCCCCTGAGCTTGCTGGAGCTGCTGCTGCTGCTGCTGCTGGAGTTGTTGTTGGAATTGCTGTCGAAGCTGTTGCTGCTGGAGTTGCTGTAGCTGTTGCTGAAGAAGAAACTGTTGTTGCTGCTGCTGCTGTTGTTGATGTTGCTGCTGCTGTGCAAGCTGCATCTGAAACTGCTGGTTGAAGTTGGACGGATCTTCTGCTCCACTTGCCATTGTGACGGCCGTGACATTTGCACGCTCTGTGGCAAGACCACGTTCCTTCGCATCAGATTCCTGTCTCTTGGTCAGAAACACTTCCATCTCACGCTTGTATCGTTTCATGTCCTCATTGGCCAGTTCCTTGTAGATAGCCAGTTCTTTGGCAGGCAATTTGGACCAGCGCTGACCAATCGTCTTGGCCAAATTCTCAAAACCAATCTTACCATGGGGCTTCTTCTTCTTTTCGGGCTTCTCTTTGGTTTCTTCTTTAGACGCTTTATCAGCAGGAACATCAGCAGAGCCGTCAGCATTTGCCTCCTTGGGCGCACTTTCTCCGTCTTTCTGGATTGTTTCCTCTGATTTCTCAGCCTTGGAAGTCTCATCCTCTTTCTCTTCATCCTTGCCTTTCTGTTTCTGTTTCTCCTCATCCTCCTTCTGTTTCTCCTCGTCAAGACTGGCTAAAATACGCTGCCTTTCGTGCTTAAAGAAGAGGTTGTAGGCACTAAGAGGTCTCTTGGGCTTGCCCTTGATTCGTTTCTTCTTGGAAGTGCTACTACTAGTTGCAGGAGTGGCAGAAACAGCTGCGAGAGCTCCCAGAGAACTGCCCCCGGCGGAGGGCGCGTTAGAGCTACCAGCATATCCAGGCCTGAAGGCGGACGCGCCAGTTAGGCCAGCAGCATTGCCAAGCTCGGCGTTTCCTTGAGCTCCTTGTCCTTGATAGCCCCCGTATGCTGAATTGAGGAGAGACTGAGAAAGGGAATTGGCAAAGCCTGGATTCTGGGCGTTTGGGAACATCATGGACGCGTAGTTCCCGAGGCCAGGAATTCCTCCTCCTTGACCTTGACCCTGACCTTGAGCGCCAAATAAGGCTGCCTGGTTGAACGATCCATTAGGATTGCCATTGCCACTGCCACTGCCTGAAGGAGCAATGCCCATGTCGTTACCATTAGAGATCTTCTTATTCTCACCTCCGCCGCCGCCGCCGCGGGCGGACATGGCCAGACGCTTCTCTGCCATGGCGGCGGCGGCGAATGCTGCTTCTGCTTGCTGCGCTGGGCTGCGCTGCATGAACTGCTCGACATTAGGAAGCTGTACTAAGCCACCAAGGTTTAGGCCTTGTGCTTGTGCAATCCTGGGATCCGGCTGGCCAATTACTGGGTGATTATGTTGACCCTGCTGTGCCATCATGAGTGCGGCAGCGGCGGGGTCCATGGTATTTGAATGAGTATTGGACGAGTTTTCGTCAGTGCTATTTTCGAATACCATTTTGATATTGTGGGTTTGATATTGTGGGTGTGAGACTTGTTTGTCGTGCGGTTGGCGTTTGCGACGCGGCGTGTGCCCTTGTTCTTGATGTGTTAATTACGTTGTAAGGAAGCTCAACATCTCCTTATATCGTTATATCTTACGCGAGAGTGCCCTAAGAAAAATCCGTACAGAACAGCCTGGCGGTCGATAAACAATTGGCCGTTGGGGTGCTCGAATACCAGAGAGCCCCCTCAATGTCACCAAATGACTAATCTTGATTGAATTTAGAATGATTTAGGGGGGAAAGGATTTTTGAAATTTCAGTGATCGATGTGAGCGGCGCCCCAGTTTGGCTATCATTTTTAATTATTTTACATATGATATTGGATATGATGGTACTGTACCGGATTCAAATATGATCAGGTGCTGACTGCATTACTGTTGGTGAGGGTAAAGATACGCATATGGTGGCCGTCTGTCAAGCTGCGTCTTTCCTACTACTTGATTGGTATACTATGTACGTGTAGTAGTACACGTAGTGGTGGTGTTCCTCATATTTTTAAGTTTTACTTATTGCCTTCTTTCTCATTGCTTGATTGATTCATTCCTCATAACCTGCATTGTATTAGATCCAGACGTTTAGAAAGCAATGAGCTCATTAAAATACAGTCTAACCTATTGTACCTGCATTTTAAATTATGTAAATAAATAACTTTGAAGGCAATTTGAAATTGAAACCTGTAAAGTTGTATTTGACAAACTTACATCAAAATAATAATAAGAGTGTACGCAAGCGTGCGGTATTATAGTGCATGAATCAATGTTTGGTTTCATGTGTGTTTTATTTTATGTTTCGACAGGTTTTGTCTCGGGGAAAGATCTGAAAAGTTCTGACAGGGTTTGGACCGCAAACCCCTCAATTGTTCCGGCTCGCTCCGTACGTATTATGTACTAGTTTTTGTTGGACTCTTTTGAACGCAAGCAAGGGACGAGACACTCATGTTTGACAGAATGGTATTCTTGTAATTGGAAATTGCTAAGAACATTCACAACATTGCACTAGAAGATTTTTTACTGAGTGGTAAAACGATCTCAATTTTGATCCTACACGTAACTTCAAACTATTTTTCACTTGAGAATTCTTAAAAGAATCCATTCTTTGTGCGCTTTCTGATACTACGAATTCCTAAAAAGTTGTCGAATATCATCGCATGAGTTCGAATCGACTGACTCAGCTCGAACTACATATGTGTAGAAATAACTACAATACAGGTTTGGATGGTTCCCCATTTTACATCAGTATTTCTGAAGTCTCCGCAGCGATTATAAGTTTTGATTTGATAGATTTATTATTACTTTTCCATGGATACAACAATTTATTAGCCCCCGCACACTTTCATTTCTTAAAAGAGGATCAATTTCCATTCACACTGTCTCCATTCAAAATGTCATCGTTTCGAAATAATCCAACAATCTTGTTCTTTGCTGTCTTGCCGATTCTAAACAAGAACAGTAGAGGAAACACAATTAAATCAGTAATGACTTTCACAATAAGCACAATTCCAAATTTAGCAATGAGGGGAGGGGCCAAAATAAGTGCGGTCCAGAATCCACTTCTTTCTTTTGGTTTCTTTACTGTTTTCTCCTCAATGTTAGCGCTATCATTTGTCTCTGTTGATGCCTCCACTTCTTTTCCATCATCCTTCTCATCTGTCATTTTCAATTGAGTCATCGGTGAAAATGAGATAGAAGCAGGTTGGCGACGGGCCTGTCTGCTTGGGCGAAAGAGCGCAGATGTCGCAGCATTTCCGACTGCTGTCGATTTCGATGGGATTGAGAAGGATTGAACACCATCCAAGTTTACGAGACATAGGGCGCAGTGCAACAACAGGATGGAGGCAAGTAGAGATTTCATGCTGTAATGATTAATAAGATGGATAGCGATGCAGTCCTAACAGTTCGGTTTGAACATGTGATGATGGAGAAGAGTACCGTGGTATTATCAGGTTCCATGAGATAAAAATTCGAGTTTGAACTTCAACAGGGGTACATTCATGATCCTGATGTCCTCCCCCCCACAAAATAAATAGAAATGAGAGGAGATGAGATAGAGGACAGAAGAACTGAACAGTTCGCAAGCACAAAACCAACACACATGATGGAACTTCTTAAAACCTTGGTCTCCATTCATCTGCCCAACTACCGCAACTTTAACTTCAGAACATATAATAATGTCTTCCGATGTGCTGTGGGAAGAAGAATCACCAATGTCTTCATGCTGCGTGGAAAATGAGCAAAGAAATCCACCCAAGTGTTGCACCATCACTCAAATTCCAGTAAAATATCTAGAAAAGTATCGACGATTTCTTCAGAGAAATAGATTCGTTCTTAGCCTGATAGAAGATGGTCTCGGTAGACTTGTACTCTATGCGCCAAGTAGATTCGTTTCTCAATCTGAAGAGGATTTTTATGACGATAATAGTAAAGTACTGCCTGAGACGCTTTATGCATTCATAAATATTTGGAGCTTGCTCAATGATGCAATATATCATGGCTTTGGGCGTGGCAATGGATTGACAGTGGGAAGTCTTGATAGACCGGTAGATGGGTTCTGTCACAAAAAGATAGAAACTAGAGCCAAGGTGATTATGCTGCTCCGAACTATTCTGTCCATGATTGAGTGCATGGCTCCATCGCTAGAAGTTTCGGCCTACTCAAGGCATGGTAGACGGAGATCAAATTCTCAAAGTCTTGGAACTTCACAGGCCCACCACCGACATCTGAATGCGTTGACCATGTCATCAAAGATTGAGAAAATCAAATTTATATGCCGCATGGCTCTATTCGCTCTCAACTACTCTGAACAAATAAAATCCTTCACATTACAAAAGGACAACGCAATGAATGTTTTGTCCAATATGGGCGTTCTCCAAGAAGGGGGATTGCTTGAACCAAATGAACATTTAACATTTTCAAGAGATGAGAATGAAAGAGTTAAGAAACTCCTCTATGTTGGAAAGCGGACAGGTAGACAAATACGATACAATGTGAACCAAGTTCAGAATGTAATGCCGCTGACAGCTGCTGCTACGCCCACGACAAAAATTGGAATGTTAATTCTTGGGGAATTGATGCATGTTTATAGACCATTGTACTATGTCCAGTCTTCGCTCCGCAACGAAAGTGTCGGTGGTAACAAAGGTCGGCATGGAATGGTCAAATCTTGGATTGTCTCACTCGTTATGGATTTACTATCACAAAGACTGATTATCGCAGGAAAAACAGTAAGAAAGGGCGGGTCTGAATGCGTTGTAGATATTTCTTCTGAATCGACAAAAGAAGAAATGTATCGTCGAAAGATGCGATTAGCGATGTATCTTCTACGAAGTCCTGTGTGGAACATGGCTACCTATCCAATCGCCGAAAAGATTTCAAGGGTGATAGCACATGTTCCTTTGGTTGGAAAGCCACTTGTTCATTATCTCATGGATGTACTCAATTATTGGCAAAGATGGCATTTTATGCAAGAAGGATAATTTTGTTTACCAGTAACAAATAATTACCTTCTGCAATGTATTATAGCATGACAGAGAATGTCGCGCTTTCAGATACGAAAGCAATCATCCCCAATGTTATTGCCGGCAAGAGTACATAGCGATAGAAAGCAACTGCTTCGTTTTTGAGTTTGAGATCTCCCCAAAAAGATCTTTTACTCATTGATACACAGACAGACAAAGGACTTTTTTCCCAAGAATTTCTCCCCTTTTCCTTTCATTCTATTTCATCAAAATTCTTTTTGGCGCAGAATTTCAGCCCCAGAACTTATCAACGCCACCGACACCTAACTTCAAAGGAAACGACGGACACCGCTAGTTACGAAATCCAACTGGAACTCTCGAAGAACATAAAAAGACAACCACTACTGTTAGATCTTGACAACATGACTGTCATTAGCAGGTCTATAAATACATCGCATCCAGATGCACTAACGGCCCTGAAAGCCCTCGCTGGTGTCGTGGGGCTTGATGAGTCCTCCATCACTTTCAATTCCACCCCTGTCGCTTCAAGTGAAGGATCTTTTTCCATGGAAATGAAAGTATCCGCCAAAAATTCGTTCAATGGAAATGATGTAACCTACACTGCCAGCGGATTTTTGGAATGTGCCCGTGTAATTTGCAATGCTGTTCCCGAGTCTGGACTCTGGGTGGGTGTTGTGGCTGATATTGAGAGTTGGGTTGAAAGTGCTTCTGCTTTGATCACTCCTGCCTACGTTGCTTCAGACGAGGATGGTAAGATGATTTTGCAAAGAAATTCTTTTCGTGCATGATTTATAGATTGAAAGGCTTATTTATTTACGCACTGCGATTCTTTACTTTGATTCCTCTCAGCCAAAGCAGCCAAAGAACAGGTCGAGGCTTTTGCCGAGTCTGTTGACAAGCAACTTTCCAAGGATTCTTCTGGTTTTCTTGTTGGAGGAAATGCAACTGCTGCTGATATCATTGTTTCAATTCTTTTGTCGGCATCGGCATCACGTACTGGGGTAACGAAGGTTTCGGACAAAACCACAAGTCTATTGGATACTGTCTTGAACAACACGGCTATTGTAGGAGTAATTGGAAAGATGGATATTCCCCAGGAAAAGCCAGCAGAGACTAGTGCAGCTGCCACTGGTGGCTCTTCTGATTTCTCCATGAATGAAATTGTGAAGAAGCTTAACGAATTATCTATCTCGCACACCACTTATGCTCATACTCTTTCCATCAAGGTTGAAGAACTTCTTCAGAACGTCCCCCTCGCCGCTGGAGAAACTCACACTAAGAATGTTTTCTTCAAGGACAAGAAGCATGGAATGTTCTTGGTATGTGTGAAACCAGACTCCGATGTGAATACCAAGGCTCTTGGTAAGGCGCTTGAACTTAAGGGTAAGGTGAACTTGCGTTTGGCGAATGAAGATCTTTTGATGGAGAAGTTGGGGGTGAAGACTGGTTGCGTTGGTCCTTTGTCCATCATCAACAATACTGATAAGGATGTCACCCTCGTCTTGGATGAAGGTTTGTTTGCGGATGACGTTAAGAAAATCCACTCTCATCCTTTGACCAATGAAGCTAGTACTGCTCTTGTACCTGCTGACCTGAAGAAGTATTTGGAGGCTGCCGGAGTTGAGGCTGTCATCCTTCCTTTTGGAACCAAGGATGAAAACGCTTCTGCTGGAAAGGCAGCTGCAAACCGTCCACCTGAATCAAAAACTGCCAAGGGAGCACAGCCGAAGAAGGGAGGAAATGCAAGTAAAAACAAGGATAGAAAGACTGCCAAGAAGGGAGATACCTTGTTGGCACTTCAGTGGAAAAAGACTGAGAACTTCGCCATGTGGTACTCTGATGTCATTGTCTTGTCCGAAATGATTTCTTATTACGATATTTCTGGATGTTACATTCTGCGCCCCTGGTCGTATAAGATTTGGGACTTGATCCAGAACTGGTTCAATGTGGAGATTGGCAAGCTTGGAGTCGAGAACTGCTACTTCCCCCTTTTTGTCTCTCAGGATCGTCTTGAAAAGGAGAAGGACCATGTAGAAGGTTTTGCTCCAGAGGTTGCATGGGTTACCAGATCTGGAGATACTGAACTTGCTAAGCCTATCGCTGTTCGTCCAACGAGTGAGACTATCATGTACCCAGCCTTTTCTGATTGGATCAAGTCTCACAGAGATCTTCCATTGAAGCTTAATCAGTGGAGTAATGTTGTGAGGTGGGAGTTTAAGGATCCTACTCCATTCTTGCGTAGTAGAGAGTTTTTGTGGCAGGAAGGACACACTGCTCATGTTTCTCTTGAAGATGCTCAGGTTATGGTGAGACAAGCTCTTGAACTTTACCGTAGGGTTTACGAGGAGCTTCTCGCAGTACCTGTAGTTCCAGGATACAAGACTGAAGAAGAGAAATTTGCGGGTGGATTTCAGACTACCACTGTTGAGGCTTACATTGCTGGATCTGGTCGTGCTATCCAGGGAGCGACTTCCCATAATCTTGGACAGAACTTTGGAAAGATGTTTGATATTAACTTTCAAGATGAGACCGGGCAGAGTCAGATCGCTTGGCAAACATCATGGGGATTGACTACAAGATCTATTGGAGTAATGATCATGGTTCATGGTGATGACACTGGTCTTGTCTTGCCTCCTCGTATTGCTCCTCTTCAGGCTGTAATCGTTCCTATCATCAGCAAGAAAATGCCTTTCGAAGATGCGAAACCTTATTGTGAAAGTATTTTGAAGGAATTGGAGGATGCAGGAGTAAGTTACCACTTTTATTATTCGTACCATTTTCACTTTTAATCACTAACGATTTTTTCTTCCTTGCTTCAGATTCGTGCGAAGTACGATGACCGCAATATGTACAATCCCGGGTGGAAGTACAACCATTGGGAACAGAAGGGTGTACCAATTCGTATCGAGGTTGGCCCACGTGATAAGGAAAATAAACAAGTTCGTATTGTAACTCGTCACAATGGTGACAAGGAAGACTTCAGTGTTGACGGAATTGGGGCCTTAATTACGGAGAAGCTTGATACCATTCAGAGTGCCATGTTTAAGAAGGCTAAGGAGGAAAGAGACCAACATCTTGTCAAGGTTACTGAGTGGAAGGAATTTGTTCCCAACTTGGAATTGAATAATCTCGTCCTTACTCCTTGGTGTGGAGGTGAGCACAAGGACTGGGAGGAATATGTCAAGGAGAAGAGCAGAGAGGAGAGTTTGGCAGCTAGGGGAGAAGAAAGTGAAGACGAGCGTACCGCCACATCTGTTGCCGCCAAGACTTTGTGTATTCCATTTGATCAGCCAGATTTGCCTGAGGGAACCAAATGTTTCGCCAGTGGATTGCCTGCAACTTGCTGGATTCTTTGGGGCCGATCCTACTAGAGACGCTTCGAAAAACTAATATAGTTTTGCTGTCAGCAATAATCAATTCCTCGTGTAATGCTTCACAACTAAAATTGGCTTTTACAATTATGCAATGCATTGTCGGTCTCGTTAGTTGTGACTACTTTTAATTATTGGTTGCATTGTCGGTACGCCGTTTCTCGTTAGTTGTGACTACTTTTAATTATTGGTTTACTACTACTGTAAACGAAGCGCATCAAGCGAGCACATGTTGAATAAGTTTTTGTTAAAAATCACGTGTTACCTTGGTGGTACTATGCTCTTATTTACAGTCCAAATTTCGCCGATCCTTAATTTGAAATTAACACGAGTTAACTAAGGACATTGCCTAAGGACCCGGATTGTGATTAGATCTCGTTCTCTGTAAATCTTACTTTGAAAGAACTTTACTCGAAATAAAGAAAATATCCTTCAAAACAAAAAATCTATAATAGAAATAATAGGGAATATTCTGTTCCCGTGTGCATTTTATGCCGCATCGTGGCTTAGTTCAAAGGATTACAGGCACAAATATCCGTGGAAGGTGCGCTAGTCAGCATTTTCTCAAATATAATTCTCACAAGTTGAGTGAGTGTTGGGATGTCTATGGAAACATTAGGATTCACAAGTGCCGATGAAGATGGTGGCATCATCTTCAAACCTGGCAAGAATGATGTTTTGTTTGGTAGAGGCGGAGCGATCAATAGTCACGAGGGAAATATTACGTTCCGAAGGGTCGTCAATGAGCAAAAAGACGCTTACTTCAAGGCAAGTAAAACCGAGAAACCAAAGATTGCCATCAAGGTTGTACAGATCATAAGAGCCTTATCACCACCAGGTAGATTTTTAGCACCTATAAGTGAAACTGATAAGAACTGCACGAAAAATAGTTCTATTTTGTGGCACGATGTAGGATTCAAAAAGGCAAGAGCAAAGGCTTCACAGTGTTTGAGAGAACGCGAGAGATACGAACACAAAGTCAAGATGTTGGAGAGTTTGAAACAGACGCATAACCAGACTTTAGATCCAAATGCTTTTACACATTCTATATCGCGCAATGGAACTCATAGGCACAGAGATCATAGTTCTCTGGATATCCCCGACTCTCTTATCTACAGTAGTATGATGGTTGATCTTTCTCCCATAACAAACAGGCGCACCAACTTAGCTCCAACGACAACGACAGATTATTACATGCCCAAATTGCAGTGCTATTCCTCTCATGAAACTCCAATCAGTCAAATGCCCGGTCAATCATACTCAGATCATACTAATGAAATGTTTGGTAATCACAAGGATCCTGGCCACGTCTCTTCCTGCAGCTCGTGGATTGGTTCTTTCTGTTCCTTGGAAAGTCACCTCATCGACACTTCCATGTCCTTTTCCTCACACGAAATAGATCCCCAGAAATGTTGCGATAGCAGAAAAGAGGCACTTCCTTCTTATGTACGATCCTCTTCATCAATGATGTCTGATATCACTTACCAATCAGAATACGAATATTAGTAAATAATTGCGGTTTTAGACCACGGGGAAAGCTCGGAGTGATGTTTGACACTTAAATAATTGTATGCTATTATTATTGTGTATAACACACCCTTTTTTGTAGCTACTTCTTCGTCATCCAGGCTGGGAGAGTTTGCTCCTTTCCTCTGCCCCTACCCCTACCTTGAAAACTTCCTGCGTCTGATCTTGAATTAAGGTTGCTGGAGATTCTATCATTGTAATGTTGCCGTGTGTTTGATGCTCCAACATGCGAGCTTGCTCTTCTAACATCCGGCTGAGCCAATTTCGGAACAGCAGAAGCATCTTGTTTCGTCATCCATGCAGGTAAGGTACGACCACGACCGCGCCCGCGTGAGTCGAGAGAGGAAGGGTCATATGCATTTGATTTCCTAGTGCTAGACTGTTGTACCGGTACCTGCGTAGTAGGCGTTGTTTTGGAATAGTTTTGATCGGCCGGAACAGGTTTGCTGAGCGCATCTTGTTTTGTCATCCATGCTGGCTTGGTGCGATCTCGGCCCCTTCCTCTGCCCATGCTCTCACCAGTGAATCTAGTTGATGAATCATTGGTTGTTGAACCTCTAGTAAAATTGTTTGTGTTGGTTTTGGCCCTCCCTGTGTTGGAAGAGGCAGAATTGAGCATGGACTCATTAGATTCACGAGGTCTACTATCACCAGAGGCATTGTCAGAATCATTGTTTGTCATCCATGCGGGCAAAGTGCGACCACGGCCTCGACCACGAGAAACCTGGGCAGATGAGTTGGAACCAAGTGAGTTCAAAATATTAGTAGGATTCGTCGAAGTTCGTACAACAGGCTGCACCCCTGTAACATTGTCCGATACATTATCTCGTTTTGACATCCATGCTGGCAAGGTGCGGTCCCGTCCTCGACCTCTGCCAACACTGGGTCTACTAGATTGTGTTCCCCAGCGATCAGAAGGAGTGGTGTCTTCGACCCTTCTACGCTTATTACCACCGTGATTTTCATAGTCAGAAGACCGATCGTTCCTCTTTCTATCAAACTGTTGAGAAATGTTTCTGCTTGGTCCTTTTGAGTTCAATGAGTTATAGTCATAGTTTGCGGATTTCCATGGAGCATAACCAGGCAAATCAGCAAATCCGTCAACACCTTTCGATGAGTCATCATTTATATCGACTTTATTCAGTGAGTGACTACTTTTGCTGCGAATACTACCCGAATCCTTACTGAAATCCTTTGCCACATTTCTCCACGGAGCATAGCCAGGCAAATCTGCTAATCCGTCAACACCTTTCGATGAGGTATCATTTAGATCGACTTTATTCAGTGAATAACTGTTTTTGCTGTGAGTGTTATTCGACTCCTTACTACGATCCCCGGGGTTGTAGGTTGAGGTTTTCCATGACGAGTATCCAGGGAGATCGGATAATCCATCAACGCCTTTTGATGGCGAAGACGACAGATCGACTTTATTCACCAACAGTGCTCCGTAATTCATCGTAGAAATGTCAGGTTTTCGTTTTTCTGCCCTTGAGGGCATTTGTTTATTCGTGGACGAATAATTGCTGGTATCTCTAACGGCGCTATGAGGAGGATCAGAAGTATTCCTATACTCCCCCCATCCTCCATCACGCCCCTGGTCACTGCCCCAACCTACATCACCGAACTTGGCCCTGCCCCCACCTCCACTGGACTGAGAACTACCCCATCGCCCACTCCTTGTGGTTCCAGGTGCATCGCGCCATTCCCCACTTTTTGAGGTTTTAGGTGGACTAGACTGAACACCACCCCATTCTCCAGTCGAAGAGGTACTAGATGCACCACCAGCCTTAGCACTGCCCGAATTCCGAGGATTTGAACCACCAGACCCACTCTTATGCTGTGAACTAACCCGTCCAGTACCAGATGCACTATCACGATGTGACAATCCTCCTCCCGATGAGGAGGTAGCACCTGATCTATTGCTATTCAAACCCCTATTTGACGATTCATTTTGTTGTTGGTCATTATTGGAGAAGTTTTTGTTCAATTCGTCTCTCGTCTTTGATTGAATCTTCATCTTCATAACGTTCTGTGGCGCACTAGTCGCAGCCTTTGCTGATCCATTTGATGCAATATTAACGATTTGTGGTGATACTGCATCTATGACTACTATTTCCGGTTCTTCGACTCGTTTTAGTATTTCTGGCAATGGTCTTGGCTTGTAAGGCAACACCTTTCCTTCTTTCACATTTTTCAAATGTTTGGTGGCTTTCTTACACGAATCAATGAGCCCTGTAATATTGTAAGCAGATGCAAATACAGTGGTCTACACGTGGTTTCGAGATGAGTATCAATGTGATGCGGTAATAATAATTTGAGTATTGGATGAAATTCCCTCGCAAAACTCACCTTCTCTACTATATCTATCCAATCGACATTAAACTTGGTCTTCAATACATCGAGCTGTTTCTCCTTTTTGATCACAGTACCAAACGAACAAATGAGTTCCATTATACTGCAAGCAATCATCTCTTCTGTCTGCGCTTGATCATTCCGAAATGAGTCCGGCGATGAACCCTTGCGCCTCTTCTCCATAATGCTGATGGCATAACTGAGCCATTTCTTAAAGACGAATTGAACACCTGACGATTGTTTGTTTTCATCAAGCCTGCATATCGCCTTCTTTACCGGATCACCCGATCGCGTGACACATTCAACTGCAAGCAGTATGGTTTCCATTGACAGCACTGTTCCGTTGCCAATGTGCTGTTCGATGAATTTCTGCAGCTCCTCTTTTGGTGTATCAACCACATGAAACTTTGTGTAGTCAAATGAATTCTTATCGGCAGTGGTTGGCTCCGGCAAGAGAAATGGTGACAAGTATTCAATTGCTCGCCCCATGTTCTGCTTAGAAAAGGATGATTCTTCTGGGGACATGACTGTGATGTCATTGTTGTCCAAGCCGTCAAGAATGAGCTCCGCAGTCGATGTTCCCGTTACTGATAACTTGAGTGGTATGGGTGGTTGGAGAAATGAAAGAATCCATCTGGTTTGTTAGTTTGTCAAAAAAACTCAGCCGTGTAAACCGCGCTTCTACACTTACATTCTTTTTATTCGAAGCCATGGTTATCTGAAGTTTGATTGCATTTGTCTCAACAGTGATTGTGATGGAGTTGTTGACTTTGAGTGTGTCTGTTTGTGCCTGAATGTGCGGTTTGGCGTGTGTGTGTGTCATTCATTGCTCATGCATGATGGTATTGTTCGTACATACCGTCGCGGATTTCCTAAACAATAGCCTAAACAATATAATAGCCTAAACAATGTCCACCACCGTCTATTTTTTCCCGACCCGGTAAATAATTCAAATTCCATCAAATCAATTGAAATTGCAAACAAAAGCGCAACAGCATTGATCATAGATGATGCATGAGAACTTGATCCCACCACTTGACTAAATGATAACAAAAACTTTTTGAGTGGACTTTATTGAAAAGGACAGCAAAATAAAAAACAAAAAGTATTCCGGTGCAGAGACTCGAACTCTGGGATCCTGCGTGAAAGGCAAGTATGTTAACCACCTACATCACACTGGAATCGTTTTGATGATTATTCCAGCATATATTTGAATATATAAAGGCTTGAACTTATACGTGTAATATCTTCCTCAAAAATACGTCACACAGACGATGAACACGTTGTTCCTCTCATCATTTACACTCATCTAACCGACAGATTACTTCAACATTGCATGCTCCTCGTTATAGTTTAGAGTTACTTGTGTGCAGTATATCACTTCCACCAACACTTCGTATGTTTCACAAATCAGCAGTATTACTAGCGCTAGCAGTTGCTGGTGGACTCTTTGAAGCAAGCAATGGGTTTCAAGTAGCTCCAAAGTTCTACATTCCTCTCACAAAAACTGACCGTGTTCGCAGTAGGTCCAGAGCATCATTCCCCCTTTATGCCTTCAATGATAAGAATGACGAAAGGTCAGTCAACACAGACACAGATTCAGTTGATATATGGAGTACTTCATGTCGAAAAATAATTGCTGGCCTCTCGACAGTTGGCGCTGCAGAAACAGGATACCTTTCGTACATAAAATTATATGTTCCGGACGGTATCAAGAATATCTGCGGAGATGCGTCCTCTTCATCGGTATCATCGTGCAGTTCTGTTCTCAACAGTCCTTATGCGAGTATTCAGATTGGAGATTTTGAGATTCCTCTCACTGTCTTTGGCTTTGCCGCCTATAGCTCAGTTGCTCTTCTATCTCTTCTGCCGATGTTGAAGGGAGAGTCTGGGAGTATTGAACGCAATGAAAATAATCGTATCGCACTTTTGGGAATTACGACTTCCATGGCTACATTCTCATCTTTTCTGCTCTCTCTTCTCTTCAATAATCTGCATCAATCATGCCCCTACTGTTTGTTATCGGCGGCACTATCAATATCAATGGGATTTTTGGCTTGGTTTTCTGGGGCTTTGCCAATGAATAGGAGGCAGGATGGTGTCAAACTCGGACTAGGATCTTTCTTCACGACTACAGTTGCCTCATTGGCATTCTTTCTCAGCGTTGATGAAGTTTCGATGCAAGCATACTCGAATGATATAATGCAGGTAAACGGTTTGACTTCCAATGTTGTCGCACGTGCCGACGAGCCAAAGACAAATATCCCTCCTCCACCAATTACCGCTACATCATCTGAGCGTTCTTTGAAAATTGGACAGGATTTAAAATCTCTTGATGCCAAATTTTTTGGGGCGTATTGGTGCTCGCACTGCTATGAACAGAAGCAACGATTGGGAAAAGAAGCATTTGCAAATGTGGAGTACAACGAATGTGCGAAAGAAGGTTTGAATAGTAAAGCAAATATTTGCAAGGAAAAGAAAGTCCCTGGCTATCCTACGTGGGAGATTAATGGAAAACTATTTCCTGGTGATATGTATTTGGACGAGCTAGAAGATATAATAAAGAACGAACAAAAATCACTGTAAAGATAAAGGCTGTTTTTACGTAACGATACTTTAATTCTCCACTAAAATCATACCGAAAACTGGTCTAGTGTACTCAACTACACTGGTTTAATGACATCTGAATCCTAGTCATTGACCAGCGGAGTAAAAAAAGGGAGCTAAAAAAATGATCATCTAATTCTCCAATAAAAGGAACGTTTGAATAAGAGAGTCCCTGGCTATCTACGTGGGAGATTAATGGAAAACTATTTCCTGGTTTTATGTACTTGTATTTGGACGAGCTACACATGTTGAACAGCTAAAAAAACAATCATATAATTCCCCAATGATATAATTGCAGTGATTCCATTGCAGTGTACTCCAAGTATGTACACTGGAATGGGATCGATGCAATTATATCATTCAACGATTGCTTGATCTGAATCTTAAATGATTACAACTATGATTACCCACATGATGGATACCGATTCAATTTCAGACTTTGGCTTGTCAAAGCATTTTAATTAAGTGTGGCACCCGAGGTTTTGAAAAGAACGTATGATGAGAAGGTAGATGTCAGTCGAACATTGAACTGTCTTATCGTTATTATATACATTTAGATGGAGTTCTTAGTTTGAAAGTACAGCACACCCTCAGAAAATTTAGAGGGATGTCAGATATTAGGAAGCTCATGTGCGAAGTGATTGGTTTCGCTCTACTTCCGGATCAAATAACAGAGCTTAGAAAAGAATTTGAGAAACTCGATGTAGAACAGAATGGAGAGATTTCTCTCGACAATTTGAAGAAGGT
>Ga0115005_10001476_pt1 | contig 18656 bp, 17 predicted proteins | sample ArcOceMetagenome_FD_87163 | JGI IMG/M metagenome (GOLD analysis project Ga0115005, IMG submission 87163) | Marine eukaryotic phytoplankton communities from Arctic Ocean - Arctic Ocean - Greenland ARC118M Metagenome | ecosystem: Environmental > Aquatic > Marine > Oceanic | place: Arctic Ocean... | reverse complement strand
CTCCGAAGAAGGTGATGCAGACACTATATTTGACGGCTACGGCGAAGATACTATCTACGCCGGTGCCAATGAAATTGTCAGTACTGGTGAAGTTACAGACACCCTTATAACTGGCGTCTGGATGGAAGGCTTAGCAGCGGCCAAGGTTGTGGACTTTGATCCGGCTGAAGACGTCCTTGTGTATCAATATGACCCATCTGTGCCAACGCCCGTCATTACGTTTGGAAATGGTCCATACGACGACGCCCAGATGATGGTCGATGGCCACGCCACGCTTGTTATCGAAAATGTCGACTGCGCTATTCTGGATGCAGACAACATACTCCTAATGCCGTTTGCCTAACTTGGCGCGCTATTAAGTAACCATCACACCATTGACGCCCTTCAAAACACACGCATAATATCTGCTTGATAACTTGGTGTTAGGGTTTGGTGTGTTTTTTACAGTGACTGTATCGCTGTCTGCGTTGCTAACCTTGTATGGATTATATGAACTTGTATTTGGCTGTTATACTACGGAATTTGCCATCCCCAGCGCGCTACCGAACGTCTCAAGCCATGGAACGGAATCAAACGAATCTACTACCTTCCCACCCAAGGTGATTCATAATTTTTACCCTATTGAAGACCTCCTTGCACTCGTAGCTGTAGACCAATCAGAAACAATAATGACTGCAGAGGAAGATGGTAAAGACGCTGTGATTTTTATCAGCAATTCCGCGCTCGCGTGCGTGATTGGAGGCGGCTAAAATATTGACTGCAGCCCAAGTAACCTTCATGTCTGAAGTGGTAGCAGGCACTTTAAGGGCCTCGCATTAATATTCAGACCAAATGCCGGACAAGGTAAACATCCAAGGTGGCCAAATCGAACGACACATCTGGAATGCTCCCAAACGAACAATGGGGTGCCCTTTTGCACGCGTCTACAACCGGAACTGAATGTGCTTTTTTGAGGATCCAGAGACCGAACAAGAGCGGATAGTTGTGATTTACAATGCCCGCAACGCGCCACCTGTTGTGACAATGGACATCAATGACACTCAATCCTTGGTCACGCTAAAAGCAGACGGCGCACCGCTGGCTGTTATGTCATGGCATTCAACAAAGGTACCATCTGCGGGCGACGTTGTATTGGTCGCCCGCCATGGTCCTCAAAACACTTAGCGCCCTTCAAATTGTGCAGCACGTTTTTCAACAAACGCCAAAACACCTTCTTTAAAATCACGCGTACGACCGCATTCACCTTGTTCTGATGCTTCAAGTGAAAGCTGGTCTTCTAGCGTGTTGTCCCACGATCCACGGATTGCACGTTTTACGGATCCAAACGCAGCAGTTGGCCCATTTGCCAAATATGCAGCGCGTGATTTCCAATGATCCATAAATGTATCATCTGAAACGGCTTCCCAGATCATGCCCCAATCGTCCGCTTGGCGGGCTGTGATCTTATCCGCAAATAGCGCGGCACCCATTGCTTTGGCTGTCCCCATTGAACGCGGCATCGTGTAAGTACCACCAGCGTCGGGCAATAGGCCGATACGTGCAAACGCCTGCAGGAAGTATGCACTCTCTGTTGCGATCACCACATCAAACGCCAATGCGAGGTTCGCGCCCGCGCCCGCTGCTGCACCGTTCACGGCCGCAATTGTTGGTACAGGACAATCATAGATCACCTTCAGCATCGGTTCGTATTCGTCACGCAGGGTTTGCTCTAAATCAAAGCTGTTGCCTGAATTATCGCCCAGGTCCTGGCCCGAACAAAACGCACGCCCTGCACCAGTTAAGACAACACAGCGTGCCGTGCGCCCACCCTCTTTGACCGCATGTTGAATTTCTGCGCGCATCTGGGTCGACATCGCGTTCATCACATCAGGACGATCCAAGGTAATGACAGCAATGTTGTCGTTCAGTTCAAATTTGATCGTCTGGTAATCCATAGCATCTTGTCCTTTTGACTGGCTTAGCCGAAGCATATCAAACGCGTTTCGCTGGAAAAGCAAAACCGCACGTCAATCTTTGAAGTCATTATCTAATATATGGGCCAAGCGCGTTTTTTCCGCATCGCTCAGTCCAGTATCATCCGTGGTAGATCCCATGGCACGTCCACGCAGATAAATGATCCCCATTCCACCAGCAAGCAGCAGCATCAATGGACCAGACGCCCACAAAAGCAACGTGGACCCATTTGCACGCGGTTGCAGCAGGACATATTCACCATAGCGATCAACGATGAAATCCACTGCCGCTGCGTCACTGTCCCCAGCGACCAACCGTTCGCGCAACAGAATACGCAAATCACGCGCCAATGACGCATTGCTTTCATCAATGCTTTCATTCTGACAAACTAGACAGCGCAGCCCCTTGGACAGGTCACGCGCACGGGCTTCCAAGGCGGGATTAGCCAAAATCTCGTCTGGCTCAACCGCCCACAACGGCGAAGCTATCAACATCAAAACCAAAACAAAGCGTTTCATTCTGCTGGCACCGCTTTGACGTTTATTTTACGCGCCCCTGCGGCCACGCGGAAACGCCGATCTGATAAGCTAAAGCACCCACCAAGGGCCATAAACGCACATCCAATCCAAATCCAGTTGGTCAATGGTTTCACATAGGTCCGCACAGTCCAACCGCCCGCAACCTGCTCATCCCCAATAACAACGTAGACGTCACGGGCCAAATTATAGTCAATGGCTGCCTCTGTCGTCGGCATCTGGGCCACAGGATAAATCCGCTTTTCTGGACGCATTTCAGACAAAAAACGCCCATCTTTGGACAATGTGATATCGGCGATCGTCGCCAAATAGTTCGGTCCCTCAGAATCCGCGACCCCGTTCAACGTGATCGTATAGGCCCCTACATCATAAGGCTGGCCGATCTGGGCCACGCGAATATCCTCGTACTGCCATGACGTAATGCCTGCGACGCCCAGCATGGTAATCCCAAGACCTGAATGCGACAGCATCTTGCCCCAATCTGCACGTGGTAAACGCAGTAAACGACCCCAACGGCCGCCCCCGCGTCCGGTACGCGACGCCAAATCAATGACAGCGCCCATGACAACCCACGCAGCTAAGAACACGCCAATCGGTCCCAAGATTGAACGACCTGTCTGCATAACCCAAACCAACCCCGCAATTGCAAGCGCCAGAACAAACGCATAGCGCAGCGGATAAAAAGCGCGCTTAATCTCTGCGCGCTTCCAAGGCATCATAGCGCCCACTGGCAAAACCAATCCCAGAACCAACATAAACGGCGTAAAGGCCATGTTGAAGAACGGCGGTCCCACCGACAATTTGCGGTCAAAGAACATCTCTGCCACCAAAGGCCACATCGTACCGACAAAAACTACGAAACAGCTTACAGCAAGAAGGATGTTGTTGGTCAGCAAGGCGCTTTCTCGGCTCACCAATCCAAAGACGCCTTTTGCTTCCATCGTACCTGCGCGCAACGCGAACAGAATCAATGCACCACCTGTGAAAAAGCCAAGAATCATTAGGACAAACACACCCCGCTCAGGGTCATTGGCAAAGGCGTGTACAGAAGTCAGCAAACCCGAACGCACGATAAACGTGCCAATCAGTGAAAAGCCAAAGGCTAAGATGGCCAGCAAAATCGTCCATGATTTCAGGCTCTCACGCTTTTCAACCACGATAGCAGAGTGCAGCAAAGCAGCAGACAGCAACCACGGCATAAAGGAAGCGTTTTCAACCGGATCCCAGAACCAAAACCCACCCCAGCCAAGTTCATAATAGGCCCACCATGACCCAAGTGCAATGCCGATGGTCAGGAAAATCCACGCCGCCAGTGTCCACGGACGGACCCAACGACCCCACGCAGCATCCACACGCCCCTCAATCAATGCAGCAACGGCAAAGCTGAATGCCATGCTTAGACCCACATAGCCCAAGTACAAAAATGGTGGGTGAAACGCCAAACCAGGGTCCTGCAACAACGGGTTCAAATCCTGCCCATCAAAGGGCGGAACGGCAAGACGCGTAAACGGGTTTGAGGTGAACAGAATAAACGCAAAAAACGCTACGCCAATCGCGCCCTGAACCGATAAAACACGGGCCCGCAAGCTGGGTGGCAGATTGGTTCCAAACCATGCAGCCACGGCGCCAAACAGGGATACAATCAGGACCCAAAGCAACATTGACCCCTCATGGTTTCCCCATGTGCCACTGATTTTATACAGCATTGGTTTGGCAGAGTGGCTGTTCTGAACAACCAGCAACAGGCTGAAATCAGAAGACATAAACGCCCACATCAAGGCCCCGAATGCAAAGGCCGTTAGCATGAATTGAGCCGACGCGGCAGGTTCGGCGACCGCCATCCATGACCGCCACCCCTTGTGGGCACCGACCAACGGAACAAAGGTCTGAACGATCGCGACCATAAAGGCTAAAATCAGGGCAAAGTGTCCAAGTTCAGTGATCATCAATGGCGTCCATTTTGAAAAGTTAAGTCAACTATAGGCCCTGCCCCAAACTGCGCCAATGATTTTCGCACATAACTTCGGTTCACATTGTCGCGGGTCACTGGTTGCGTTTGCGCCATGTCTCAAGTGCCACGTTGGCATCTGATGCAATTGAGGACACAGACAGGCGGACGTCTGGGCCACTATCAGCAACGCCAACGCTTTCTGCCCTTAAATCCTTCAGTGCTTTGATATTGTGCATCACTTCCGGGACGTGCGCCATGGTACCAACAATTTCACGCTGAAACTTCTGGCTTTTAACCTGATGCCGTGCCCCAAAATAGAATGAGACAATAACACCCAACAACCACCACATCAGTTCGAGCACCAGTACAATACCTTGCATTCGTTGCGAAAACCACAATGGGTCGATCATTGCCGCCACGAATAATCCAAGTGTCCCAAGGGCCAATGCGGGACGCGGCAAGCGGTTCACCCCATCCATACAGCTATCAAACCAACCTTGGCGGGGGATCGCAAACTCCCGACCATATTCACGCATGGTGTGCATTTGAACCTGCGCGTCGCGCTGTGACCCGGCCTCGGCGTTCTCACGAAAGACCTCCACAATGTCGCGGACCATGTTGTCGCCACCACCAAACATCAATTGAAACATTCGTTCGATCATGTCCATGACACGACCCTCTTTTAAAACTGTGACTGTGACAGATGGCATTTGGGCGCGATGAACTCTTCAGCACGCCGTATCCACCGGCCCTTTTGCCCTTTAAGCGTGCGCGCGTATTTGCGGCTGGCAGGACGGCAATCAGCAAGGCGCAGGTAATAAATGCGCCGCGCAATGCCATATGCATCAATCAAATAGCCCCCGCATTCTCGAACGTGGCCTTAAACGCGGCGATAGATTGAAGGCCAAGGGCGCCATCAACAACAACTTCAAACCCGATATCAATCAACAACCGTTGAAGTATGCGAACCGCGTTGCCGCCAGCGTTCACATACATATCAAAGACTGTCGCCTGCAGAGGCTGCGGCAATTGCGAGATCAGCGGCCCCTCAAAGTAGTGTTTGATAAAAATATCGACGGCTTGTGCACGGCTCAGCATCTGCACATCGTGTTTGTCCACATTCCCGTCATGATCAAGTTCCAAACCAAGGCGACGCATGGTGTAAATGGTCACACCAAAATTGGTGGCCCCACCTGGATCCTCGGGGTCATCCACATAGCCGCCTTCGCGGTCCACAATCTGTTGGGCAATCTGTCGTACCGTTTGCATCACCATGTCCTCTGGCCATTTCTGACCAGACGAGGATGATTAAATCAGGTTAATTTCCGGTAGCTGCAGCGTACGTTAGCTGCCTTCAGGCTCCACATAGACGCCCTGTGCCTTGAGGGCGTCAATAACCTCAGTCGGCATATAATTCTCGTCATGTTTTGCAAGAATTTCAGTGGCTTCAAAGACACCGTTGATCAAACGGCCCATACCCACCATGCCCTGATTTTCCTCAAACAGGTCAGGCAAAACACCCGAATAGATGGCAGGAACAGACGCGCCACCATCCGTCACGACGAACTGAATTGTCTCACCCTGACCACGCACAAGGCTGCCAACCTCGACCAACCCACCGATGCGAAACACCTCGGACGAGCTAGGCGGATCTTCGACCACTTGCGTTGGGGAGCGAAAGAAATTGATGCCATCGCGCAAAGCATAGCCAATCAAAACAGTAGAAAGGGCCAAGGCAACTGCCATGATCGCAATCACCTGAATACGGCGTTGTTTCTTAAGCGATTTCATTACATGTCCTTAGGGATCAGGGGAACAAAGGGGCCATCATCAGCCCTGTTGTCTCAGGAATATCTAGCATCAGATTGGCATTTTGCAACGCCTGCCCACTGCTTCCCTTGGTCAAATTATCGAGTGCAGCGATCACAATCGCGCGTCCTTCGATCCGATCAGCAACAACACCGATGTGGCAAAAGTTTGAGCCGCGAATGTGACGCGTGCTTGGGGTTGCGCCCATTGGCAACACTTCGATGAACGGTTCATCCGCGTAGGCCGCAACCATCGTGTCATAGACCACTTTCGCATCGCCCTTAACATAGGTCGTCGCCAGAATACCGCGGTTTGCAGGGACAAGATGAGGGGTGAATTGGATTTTAACGTCTCGCCCTGCCAAAGCGCTGAATTCTTGATCAAACTCCCCCAAATGGCGGTGCGTACTGCCAACGGCGTAGGCGTGATAGCCCTCAGATAATTCAGCATGCAAAAGGTTCTCTTTCAGCGCACGGCCCGCACCAGAGACGGCACACTTAAGGTCCAGAATGATCTCATCCAGATCGATAACCCCTGCTGCAATCAAAGGACGCAGCACGAATTGGCCCGTGGCCGCATTACAGCCAGTTCCAGCCACCAAACGGGCAGTCTTAATATCTTCACGGTAAAATTCGCTTAGGCCGTAAACAGCTTCGCCCTGCATCTCTACAGCGCCATGTGGGTTGCCATACCACGCCGCGTAGGCCTCAGGATCACGCAGACGGAAATCAGCGCTAAGATCAACAATTTTAAGAGATTTTGGCAGGTCACGAATGACCTCTTGGCTAGTTTTATGTGGCAATGCACAAAAACACAGATCAATGTCGGACCAATCAATTTCATCAAACTTAATCATGCCTGGAAGGTCCAGATGGCGCAGGTGTGGAAAGACGGAAGCAAGGGTTTTGCCCGCTTTAGAATACGCCCCTAAAGCTTTAATTTTCATAGAAGGATGTTCAGAAATTAGGCGGATAAGTTCGGCGCCCGTGTAGCCACTGGCACCCAAAATTGCGATAGAATAGGTCATGTTTTTCTCGATATATTGGTAAAGATCACGCTGCATTAAAGGTGATCTGTCGTCGCAAGAACTGGGTAGCGCGGTTGCTGACTTGTTTGGGATCGCCCGTCGTCAGGTAAGCCGGTTCGCCAACGCCGATTTTATCGCCGTGACGTGTCAGATAATCTGCCAAGCTTTCGCCCACCAATTTGGCCTGCGAGAATATCTTTACATCAGCGCCAAGCGCTTCTTGGAATGCATCCAACATCAAAGGGTAATGGGTACAGCCCAAGATGGCCGCCTGTGGCATGGGCATTTTACGCATCAACGCATCAACATGCAAACGCACCATTGCTTCGGCTAGAACGAAATCACCGTCTTCAATGGCATCCACAACACCGCCGCAGGCCTGCGCCTCAACATCCACACCAATCGCGCGGAACGCCAGTTCACGTTGAAACGCACGGCTAGACACAGTTGCAGGGGTCGCAAACAGCGCAACATGCTTCACATCAACTTCGCGCGGCGGTGAATTGTCACCCCAATCACGCTCTGTCAGGGCCTCGATCAACGGAACAAACACACCCAAGACGCGCTTGCCCTCGGGAATCGACCCCTCTTGCATACGCCGCAGGGCAGCAGCAGAGGCCGTGTTGCAGGCCAAAATTACAAGATCACAGCCCGCATCAAACAGCCTCAGCACGGCCGCACAGGTCAATTCATAGATGTCATCCGCTGTGCGCACGCCGTAGGGCGCATGCGCGCTATCCGCCAGATAGATAAAGTCAACATCAGGAAGACGCTTTTGCGCGGCCTCAAGCACAGTTAACCCACCTAAACCACTATCAAAAATACCAACTGCCATGCGTCATCAGGCGCGATGCCTGTCCTCAAATTCATATCCAAGATCAAATGATTTGATCGGATTTGGGTTCAGCTCATACGTGGCTTTGCGCAGGAAATCCATCATCTGTTTGGAATCCTTTGCAATCGGGTTCAACACATCGCGCCCAATCGGTTCCCCAATCACGACCCGCACTGGTGTGTCCACGCGTTTCTTAAACTCTTTAATCAATAGCCCAAGGCGCAATGTCGAGTGCAAATGGCTGGCGATCTGGAACAGACGGCTGGTGTGGCCGTCAAAATAGATAGGGACCACTGTGGCATTAGATTTGGCAATCATGCGCGCGGTAAAGTTGCGCCACATCGGATCCATTGGGCGACCAAAGGGACGTTCGGCCGTGCTGACGGTGCCACCGGGAAACACGCCAATCGCGCCACCCTGCTCGAGGTAATCCAATGCTGTCTTACGTGTCGCAATATTGGTTTGAACCCCTTCGCGCGTTTCATCAAAGGAAATCGGCAAAACAATACGGTTCAGATCCTCTGCCTTGCGAAACACGCTGTTGGCCAAAATACGAAAATCACCACGGGCTTGAGAAAGGATGTGACCCATCATCAACCCATCCAAGATACCATAAGGGTGATTGGCGATCAGGATAACGGGTGCCTCACTGGGAATATTGGACAGCGCACCACCAACGAGATCAAGGCTCAGACCATAACGATCGACCATCACCTGCCAAAAATCACGCCCCTGCGCGACTTCATCTTCATACCCTTTTGCCCGTTTGATCAGGCGCAATCGGCCCGTCGTGTTTTCAAGCAACCTCACAACTGTTCGGCCACTGCGCGTTTTTACGGAATGCGCATAACTTATCTCGCGGGCGATTTCGCGTGTGTTCAATGACATTGATGACCTCTGCCTCCACTGCTTTCAACAAGGGCATTTAATTCCTCAAATCAGCTATGCCCAGTGTTTATGACACGAACGCAACCAATATATAGCGATCTTGATTATTCTGCCGCTTTGTTCAGCGTTTCAGCACCCATCCTGATGGCAATCAACAACTCCTCACGCCTTTTGGCTGCCTCGCCCTCATTCTTAAGTTTCACAGGACCAAACCCACGAATTTGCAGCGGCAGTTCTGCCAAGGCGACAATTGCATCGCGGTTTTGATCATTCAAAACCTTCAGGACAGTTTTCATATCCGTCTCATATTGCGTGATCAGCGCCCGTTCCATCTTGCGTTCAGCGGTGTAGCCAAACACATCAAATGGTGTGCCGCGCAGAACCTTCAGCTTTGCCAACAGGCGCAGCGGGCGTTCAAGCCAAGGCCCAAATTCGCGCTTAACCGGTCGTCCATTCGGCCCAATCTTGGACAGGATGGGTGGGGCCAGATTAAAGGTCATCTTAAAGTCGCCATCAAACTCTGCCCGCGCTTTGCTACGGGTATAAAGAAGCAGGCGTGCCACTTCGTATTCATCCTTGTAAGACAATAACTTATGGTATCCGCTAACCGCAGCCATTCGAACCGCATCATCAGAAATGCCATCCAGAAACTTGCGATACCGTTTGGCCAATCGTTTGCCCTGGTACCCAACCAACTGCGCTGCACGGTAATCTATCTTTTCTGCCATGCTGGTTGGCAGTAAAATCACCTTTGGGGCCAAAATGGCCGCGGCATCCTCTGGAAACAGCACAGCCCAACGCCCAATTTCAAAAGCGCGCAGGTTGCGCTCCACCGCAGTGCCGTTCAGCGTAATAGCTTGGACAATCGCTTCTTGTGACAGGGGCACAAAACCACGCTGCCAAGCGGCCCCAAAGATCATCATGTTTGAGAAAATTGAATCCCCCAACAAGGCTTTGGCAAGATCAGAGGCGTCAAACAACGACACGTCGTCACGCAAACGGGCCTCTAACGCTAAGGTCATCCGCTCTGTAGGCAATCTAAACTCTGTATCGCGGGTGAAATCGCCCGTGATGATTTCATGAGAGTTCACAACAGCGCCTGTGCGCCCCGCTTGGGTCAATCCCAGCGTCTTTGCGCCCGCCGACACAACCAGATCACCACCAATCAACACGTCACATTCGCCTGTCGCCACGCGAATGGCCGAAATATCATGAGGATCGTTGGCTAGGCGGCAATGGATATGCACGGCTCCACCCTTTTGGGCCAGCCCCGCCATTTCCATCATGCCAGCGCCTTTGCCATCGATATGCGCGGCTTGGGCTATGACAGCACCAATTGTCACAACACCCGTGCCGCCAACGCCCGTGATCACCACGTTCCATGTGCCATAAATCACCGGCAATTCAGGCATCGGCAGGTCGGGCAAGGTCAGCTCAGTCGTGGCCTCTTTGCGCACTACAGCCCCTTCAAGGGATACAAAAGACGGGCAAAACCCATTCACACAAGAGAAATCCTTGTTGCAGCTGGATTGGTCGATTGCACGTTTGCGGCCCAGTTCTGTCTCTTTGGGGACCAAAGACACGCAGTTGGATTGCACACCACAATCACCACAGCCCTCACAAACATCCGTGTTGATAAACATACGTTTGTCCGGATCAGGGAAGGTTCCGCGCTTGCGACGTCGTCGTTTCTCAGCAGCGCAGGTTTGGATGTATACAATCGCGCTGACACCCTGAACTTTGGCGAATTTTTCCTGAACCGTTTGCAAAGTGGCCCGTTCATGAATTTCGATGCCTTTCGGGAAGGCGTCAAAATCCACGTCTTCGTTGTCGTCATAAACCACAGCCAGATTGGCAACACCCATCGCCTTCAACTCTGCCACGATTTGCGGCGCAGGCAGGCCACCGTCATGGCTTTGGCCACCCGTCATCGCAACCGCATCATTATAAAGAATTTTATAGGTGATGTTTGTCCCGTTCGCCAACGCTGCCCGTATCGCCATAACGCCAGAGTGGTTGTACGTCCCGTCCCCCAAATTTTGGAATACGTGGTCGCGGGTCGAAAACGGCGCTTCGCCGATCCAATTGGCACCCTCACCGCCCATATGTGTGAAACCAAGTGTTTCGCGGTCCATCCATTGAACCATAAAGTGACAGCCAATCCCCGCATAAGCACGCGATCCATCAGGCACTTTGGTCGATGAATTGTGAGGACACCCAGAACAGAAATACGGCAAACGAGCCGCTATTTCCTCAGCATTGTCAGAACGGCGCGCCTCGTCCATTGCGGCAAGTCCAGCCATAACACCTTTGGTATTGCGCCCTTCTTCGACCAAAATCTGGCCCAGCTTTTCGGCGATTTCAACCGGATCAAGCGCCCAAGCGGCCCCAAACAGCACTTTGCCATCTTTCATCCCACCATAAACACGACGGCCCCGAAGATCATCAAACAAGGTTTCCTTGATCTGAACCTCAATCAGTTTGCGCTTTTCTTCGATCACGATGATCAAATCCAGATCATCAGCCCAGGCATTAAAGCCGCGCATATCAAGCGGCCATGTTTGACCAACCTTATATGTAGTGATGCCCAAATGTTCGGCCTCTGCCTCATCGATGTTCAACAAAGACAGCGCATGGATCAGGTCCAACCAGTTCTTACCGGCAGCGACAAAACCAATCTTGGCCTTTTCAGTGCCCCAAACCCGCTTGTCCATCTTATTGGCATGGCTGAACGCCTCAGCAGCGTGGCGTTTATAGTCGATAAGGCGCGCCTCTTGATCGATGCGATCATCGACCAGACGGATATTTAAACCACCCTCAGGCATTTCAAATTCTGGGTTCACAAAGGACAATCGATGCGGATCACCATCCACAACCGACGTCACCTCTACCGTATCTTTCATCGTCTTCAGGCCAACCCAGACACCCGCAAACCGCGACAGTGCCCAACCATACAACCCGTAATCCATCACCTCTTGCACCCCAGCAGGGCTAACAATCGGCATATAGGCATCGACCATCGCGAATTCAGATTGGTGCAAAACGGTTGAGGACTCACCCGTATGGTCATCCCCCATTGCCATCAGCACGCCACCCGCAGGCGACGTACCTGCCATATTGGCGTGACGCATCACATCACCAGAACGATCGACGCCGGGGCCTTTGCCGTACCACAGGCCGAAGACACCATCATATTTGCCCTCCCCGCGCAGTTCAGCCTGCTGTGCACCCCAATGAGCGGTTGCAGCTAAATCCTCGTTGATGCCCACTTGAAATGTGATTTCATGTTCCGTAAGCGGCTTAAGTGCACGCTCCATCTGCATATCAACAGCCCCCAAGGGCGACCCACGATATCCCGTCACCAGCCCCGCAGTATTCAAACCAGCGACAACATCGCGCACCTTTTGCATCATCATCATACGGACCAAAGCCTGCGTGCCGTTCAGCAAAATAGGGCTTTTTTCCAGATTATAACGGTCATTCAATGATATTTTTTGCGTGCTCATCAGGGCCTCCCCAGCGTCGATCAGTCGTGCAGTTTCTTTGACGTTAGGTCACAAAAACTGACCTGTATAGATATTTTTACCTTTAAACAAAAAAATCCTGATCCAGCAGTATCAGTCCACGCAGATTCGCATATAATGATGAAAACAAATATAATGCATTGTCAGTCACTCAGGGGTGTTCGGTATGGATTGGGATAAACTAAGAATTTTTCACGCCGTTGCAGATGCAGGTAGCCTGACACATGCAGGCGACAAACTACATTTGTCGCAGTCAGCTGTCAGCCGACAGGTCCGCGCACTTGAGGAATCCTTGAACGCGACGCTGTTCCACCGTCATGCCCGTGGTCTTATTCTGACAGAACAAGGCGAGTTGTTGTTTGACGCAACCGTCGCAATGTCCAAACGCCTTGATGCAGCAGCCGCACGTATTCGCGACAGCGAAGAAGAAGTGTTCGGTGACCTTCGGGTGACAACGACAACTGGATTTGGAACACTTTTCTTGGCCCCACGCCTGCCCAAACTGTACGAAAAATACCCAGACTTACGCGTAGACCTGATGCTTGAGGAACGTGTTTTGGACCTTCCTATGCGCGAAGCCGATGTGGCCATTCGCATGAAAGAACCATCACAAGCTGACTTGATTAGAAAGCGCCTGATGAGTGTTCGTATGCGCGCTTACGCAACAAAGAACTACCTCAAGGACCATCACTTCCCCAATGTGCCAAAAGATCTCAAAGATCACCGTTTAATCTGTCAAAACACAGGTTCTGCACAGGTTGGTGCCAGCGTTACCTTGGTTCAAGAACTGATGACCCATAATGTTAGATCGACTTTAACGGTGAATAACTACTTTGGCGTGCTTCAGGGCGTCCTCAACAACTTGGGAATCGGTATTCTTCCGGACTACGTCATCGAAGACTTTCCAGACCTTGTACGTGTGCTGCCAGAAATTGAGTCGGCTGAAGTTCCTGTGTTTTTGGCCTATCCAGAGGAGTTACGGCACTCCAAGCGCATTTCCGCCTTTCGTGACTTCGTGCAAGAGGAAATTATTATATTCCGTAAACACCTAAGAAATAACGAAAATACCTAGGTATGCGTTAGGCGCATATCGGGTTTTCACCCGGTGCGGCACATTGTTTATTGATTGGGCGTTGTGGGAACACTATCCCACACAATGAAGGCGGCGGGTACATCGGTGTACCCCACCTTCAACTCCCTGTTGGACTTGGCCGAGCTTTGCGCTCGGCCTTTTTTTTCGACTTTTTTTAACGCAGATTTTAGTGCCTTTGACTGCTTCAAGTTTCTTTCAAACATTTGCAACATCGATTTAATGCCTTTGGATTTTAAAGCAGACAGTTTTGAATTGAGCGGCTGCGTTTTCAAACCTAACTATACAGTTAACACATCCTGAAAAACCTTAACGCGTCAACGATCTTAACAACTCACGAATGCCTACAAGCCTTTCAAAACGAACAATTCACATTCAAAAATGTACGTTATGGACAATGCCACTTGTTTGCGGGTTTTTTGAACGGGTGATAAAAGTACAGATCAACGGCTCAACTGTACATTTGAACTAAAAATTGGCTCCGTACGCACGGTTCACAACTTGATCCCACTGTTTAGTGTAACGCCCCTTTCCCCCATCCTCACCAGCCTGTATGAAACCCCCAATCTTTGTAAATTCGAGGGAATTAGGCACATGACAGAGCCTGCAATCACACCAGATCTTATCGCCAAACACGGGCTCAGCCCCGAAGAATACGCGCGTATCCTTGAGATTGTAGGCCGCGAGCCAACTTTTACCGAGCTGGGTATTTTCTCAGCCATGTGGAACGAGCACTGTTCTTATAAGTCCTCCAAAATTTGGCTGAAAACACTGCCAACAACTGGTCCGCAGGTTATTTGCGGTCCTGGCGAAAATGCTGGTGTTGTTGATATTGGTGATGGTCAAGCTGTTGTTTTCAAAATGGAAAGCCACAACCATCCGTCCTACATTGAGCCATATCAAGGCGCTGCAACTGGTGTTGGTGGCATCCTGCGTGATGTCTTTACAATGGGCGCACGTCCAATTGCGTCAATGAATTCATTGTCGTTTGGCGAACCTTCACACCACAAGACTAAGCAACTGGTAAACGGCGTGGTCGCGGGCGTTGGCGGATACGGCAACTGCTTTGGCGTACCCTGTGTTGGCGGCGAAGTACGCTTTGACCCAGCATACAACGGCAACTGCCTTGTAAACGCGTTTGCGGCTGGATTAGCGGACGCTGACAAAATCTTTTACTCAGCAGCCTCTGGTATTGGTATGCCTGTTGTCTACTTAGGCGCAAAAACTGGTCGTGACGGCGTTGGCGGCGCGACAATGGCCTCTGCAGAATTCGATGATAACATTGAAGAAAAACGCCCTACTGTCCAAGTTGGCGATCCCTTCACCGAAAAACGCCTGATGGAAGCCACGCTTGAATTAATGCAAACTGGCGCTGTTATTTCGATCCAAGATATGGGGGCCGCTGGCCTAACATGTTCTGCGGTTGAGATGGGCGACAAAGGCGGATTAGGCGTGCGTCTGCACCTCGAAAAAGTTCCAGTTCGCGAAGAACACATGACCGCTTACGAAATGATGCTAAGTGAATCCCAAGAGCGTATGTTGATGGTTTTAAAGCCAGAACTTGAAGCAGAAGCCAAAGCAGTCTTCGACAAGTGGGATCTAGACTTTGCTATCGTTGGTGAAACCATCGCTGAAGATCGTTTTCACATCGTTCACAACGGTGAAACCAAAGCTGACTTGCCGCTGAAAACCCTTGCTGGCACGGCACCTGAATATGACCGCCCATGGGTCCCAACCCCTGCGGCTGAGCCACTTGCTGACGTTCCGGGTATCGACCCAATTGATGGCCTTCGCGCTTTGATCTCCAGCCCAAATTATGCTGCTAAGCAATGGGTTTATGAGCAATATGACACCATGGTTATGGCAGACAGCGCCCGTACACCAGGCATTGGTTCTGGCATAGTACGCATCCATGGCACCGACAAAGCCTTGGCATTCACATCCGACGTTACACCGCGCTACGTCAAAGCCAACCCAGTTGAAGGCGGCAAACAAGCCGTAGCCGAAGCATACCGCAACCTAAGCGCTGTTGGTGCGACCCCATTGGCAAGCACGGACAACATGAACTTTGGCAATCCAGAAAAGCCTGAAATCATGGGGCAATTCGTTGGGGCGATCCAAGGAATTTCAGCAGCTGTAACCGCTTTGGGCATGCCAATCGTTTCGGGCAACGTGTCCCTTTACAACGAAACCGACGGTACTGGCATTCTGCCAACGCCAACAATCGGGGCAGTTGGTCTGATCAAGCACGTTGATGACATTATTGGCAACGAGGTCCGTGACGGCTATGTGGCGCTTGTCTTGGGCGACACAACAGGTCACCTTGGTCAGTCTGCATTGCTAGCAGAAGTGTTCAGCCGCATTGAGGGCGACGCTCCTGCCGTGGACCTTGAGGCAGAAGCAAAGCACGGCCAGTTCATCCGTGACAACCGCGCAATGATCACAGCCTGTACCGACCTTAGCGATGGCGGTCTTGCCTTGGCAGCGTTCGAATTGGCGGAAGCATCCAACGTTGGTGTTTGGCTAGACAGTGACGACACACCAACATTGTTTGGTGAAGACCAAGCACGTTATTTGATCGCCTGTAACTTTGATCAGGCCGAAGGTTTGATGTTAGCAGCTGCACAAGCTGGCGTGCCGTTGCACTCTGTCGGTAAGTTCACAGGCGACACTGTTTGGATGGGTAATTGCAGCGCGCCATTGTCAGAACTGTCTGAAGTGTACCGCAGCAGTTTTGCTGCCGCAGTCGCTTAAACAGCATTTCAAGAATTAGATGCCGGTCTAACGGTCGGCATCTTCCATCACGTTTTGCCTGCTAACCCGCTCATCAAACGTGCCTTTTCCCCCACATCGTCAGGTCGTGAAATCACGGCAGCCAATTGTTCAAGTGATGCAATCGAGTGTCCTGCACGAAAACTGTCCACATGTGGTAACATCGCTTTGATACCTTGTGCTTTGGGGGAAAACTCATCCCATCGCAGCAACGGGTTCAGCCAGATCAACCGTTTTGAACTGAGGTGAATACGTTGCATCTGTTTGGCTAATACGTCCGTATCCGCACGTTCCAATCCGTCGGTGATCAAAAGCACAACTGCACCCTGCCCCATGACACGCCGCGACCAATCACGATTAAAGTCCTCGAGGCATTCACCGATCCGTGTACCACCTTCCCAATCTTGCGCTTCAGCACCAGCGGCAGACAATGCAGCATCCACATCGCGCTGATGCAAATGCCGCGTTATATTCGTCAGACGCGTTCCAAAGGTAAAGGCATGCACTTTGGCCCACCCCGCACCCTTTGCGTTGCTTACGGCATGTAGGAAATGCAGTACAGCGCGTGAATATTGGCTCATTGAGCCCGAAATGTCGCAAAGAACAACCAGATTGGGCCAACGATGACGGGGTGTTTTGTACATCACCTTGTGTAGCTCACCCCCTTTTCGCATTGCAGCACGCAGGGTTTTAGCAGCATCTAACCTACCGCGTTGAGATGATTGCGTCCGCCGTGACACCATCGGGTCAACGGGCAGCTTTATCCTCGCGAGCATGCGTTTGGCTTGAGCCATCTCAGCTGTACTCATTTGCTCGAAATCAAGTGAACGCAGCCTTTCCTCAGCGCTGATAGTAAACGATGCATCAATCTCAATCTCGCTGTCTTCGCGCTCTTTCTCTGGCTGATCGACTGTGGCTTCGGCACCATCAAGCAACGCCTCGGCCGCACGTTTTTCGGCTGCTTGCGCGCTGCGTTCTTCTTGAACCCCACGAATGGCTGGCAGCATCGCAGCCATCATATGCTCAAGATATTGGGGATCGCGCCAATACAATCGAAAGACCTGCGCATATACGACACGGTGTTCGGGCCGGTTGACAAAACAAGCATGTAACGTCCAATAAAAGTCCTGTTTGTTCGTAAATCCCGCGATTTGAACTGCGCGGACTGCATCTATGACCCGTCCCGGGCCAATCGACAGCCCAGCTCGACGCAGTGCACGAGCAAAATGCGTTATGTTACCCGCTAGTCTGGGGTTCTCAGGCAGTTCAAGTGGGATATGTTCAACCATATACGAACGCCTTGAGGGATCAGCCCCAGCCTCCTGCAATGGTTATTTTGGGGCCCATCACTGTGATTGATCTAAGGACGCTTTGGCCTGATCCAAAATCCGTTTTGCTTCAGATCCATGCAGTTTAGAAATATCATCTTGATACTTCAGAATTGCCCCCAATGTGTCAGCAATTGCTTCGGGACTTAGCGCAATCACATCTAATGCCAGCAAACATTTCGCCCAATCAATCGTCTCTGCAACGCCAGGCTTTTTGAACAAGTCTTCGGTTCTCAGGTGCTGAACAAAAGCAACAATTTCGCGGCTTAAAGTTTCTGCAGCTTCTGGTGCCTGCGCGGTCAGGATTTCCATTTCCCGTTCAAAATTCGGATAGTCGACCCAGTGATACAGACAACGTCGCTTTAAGGCGTCATGAACTTCACGGGTACGGTTAGATGTTACAATAACAATGGGCGGTTCTGGTGCCTTGATCGTACCAAGTTCTGGGATCGTCACCTGAAAATCACTAAGTGCCTCTAGCAAGAAGGCCTCAAAAGGCTCATCTGTGCGATCAAGTTCATCAATCAAAAGCACGGGCGCACCGTTTTCGTCAGGACGCATCGCTTGCAGTAACGGGCGTTCAATCAAGAATTCATCGCTAAATAACTCTGTCTGAAGTGCTGCGCGGTCGGTGCCTCCTGAGGCTTCCGCTGTGCGAATTGCGATCATTTGGGCAGGGAAGTTCCACTCATAGACGGCCGTCGCGGCGTCCAATCCTTCATAACATTGTAACCGAATAAGTCGTTTGCCCATACTCGCGGCCAATGCTTTGGCGATTTCCGTTTTGCCAACACCAGCCTCGCCTTCCAAGAAAAGCGGTCGATCCAGCTTGAGGGAAAGGAAAACAACCGTCCCAAGTGCGCGACTGCAAATGTATCCTTGTTCTGCAAGCATGGTTTGGACTGCATCGATAGATGAAATGTTATTCATTGGCGGTCTCCCT
>Ga0115005_10001475_pt1 | contig 18656 bp, 17 predicted proteins | sample ArcOceMetagenome_FD_87163 | JGI IMG/M metagenome (GOLD analysis project Ga0115005, IMG submission 87163) | Marine eukaryotic phytoplankton communities from Arctic Ocean - Arctic Ocean - Greenland ARC118M Metagenome | ecosystem: Environmental > Aquatic > Marine > Oceanic | place: Arctic Ocean... | reverse complement strand
TCAAATCATTTCTGCAAATGATGCCCATGGTATTATCAATGCAAGGTGAACAATCATGTAAGAATATATTACATACTTCAATGACTTGTTTTGAGTTCAGTAGTGTACTCGTAGAATGAAGTGTCTGTGTTCATCCTTCTTCTGACCTGCCAATGATGTAGTCGCTACTGCCTGTTACAAGTTTTCTCTTCACATTTTCACTGCTGTCCTTGATGCCATTGCCACTTCTTGCAACGAGCTCCTCCGTTGCTGCAGTTCTGAACTGAAACTGGAGTGGTGGTGTCGCGTTGTAAGTTCCTCAAATCCGAAGGTCTCAACCTTGCAGCACCTTGTCTTTGTGATCAGGCAGCGCCCGTACTATTGCTAGTACCAGCGCGCATCAGCGGAAAATTCCAAGCTGCATGAATGACCTCCTTTTTCAGAACAGAAAAGACTAACGAATGAGTGAATTACAAATAGTAAGGTTCCGGGGTGATGTGCAAAGTGGTGTTACATAATATTTGTAGGTATGAAGTATGATTTGTGTTGGAGGTTTTTTGTTATGCGGGATTCATTTTCCAATTCTCTTTTTAGTCCAATAGTGTGGAATGATTGTTCTTTTGTAACGGGATTCATTTTCCAAATAGAGGGTGTGCTTCTTGACAGCGGCGGCGGGAGCAACAAGGCTGGAGGATGATTTTACTAAATAGGTTATAGTTTGAAAAATCTTGTCAACGCCTGGAAATTAAGTTGACACCACAAAATAAAAGCAAGAAAATTTCATCTCCGAATCTATCACGAACACGACGAACCTCTCTCTGTACAATCCAATAAAAGATCATCATCTGTCTGCTGTCTGCCACTTTCTTATTTGTAGCATCTATCTTCGTACATACATCAGCTGCATCAGGAACTCCTTATCTCCAGGATATACTTGTCCATACTTGTCCCTCGCGCCTCTTCATCGATCGATGAACAGAAAAAACTAAGCAAAAACATGAAGAATCCAAGTCTGAATCTCCAGCACCTCTGTCTCCTCCTCGGCAGCCAAGCATTGCACTCGTCCACATCCGCCTTTTCCTTTTCTCCTAATGGATTCGGCAGTGCACCCTTTAATGTTCAGCAAAATCAAGTCAGCAGCAACGGCAGCAACAACGCCAACAATTCTGCATTCGCCGACACTGCCACTGCCACTACTCCACAGCACCCACCACCACCTCAACAGCAACAAGCCACTACCAGCACCCTTGCGCCTCTCCCCACGGCAGAAGCAGATCGTGCATTTCGATACGCGACTTCCCTCGAGACCGGTGGACTTCCACGATCTGCTCATGCTGCTTACCATGAAGCAGCGACGCTTTTTCAATGTTTCCTCGATTCCACTGATTTTGCACATGTGACTGATGTCAGGGATGACATTGCTGATGCTACCTCTACTAGCTCTAATGGTAACGCCAACGCCAACGCTAACGCTAATGCGAATACTAACACAGCAAACAATCATACGGCCTTGAAAAGTTATTTGGCATATAGCTGTCAACGCCTCGCTTTCTTGAGTCATGACGCTTTGAGTGATCCAAAAGCAGCACTGAGACTATACAAGGAAGCAGCAGTGCTGGATACCATCAAACCAAGTGCTGAAGCATATGATGGAATTGGAACTACTATAGAAGCGTGCTTCGGAGAATTAGAGGAAGCAGTTGCAGCTTATGAGACTGCATTGAGGATATTGGAAAAGGATGGTCATGAAGGGTATCCATATGAAGATGATAATTCTGGATTTGTCAAGTTCCATTTGAGCGTTGCGCTGGAGAGATTGGGGAGGGTGGAAGAGGCAGAGGAAATCATGGAGGGGTTGAGAAGAAGTGAATCGAAATATGCATGTCTTGTTGACTCGTGGGGGTATATTCGTTGGCATACGAGGAGGATTGAGACGAACGAGTTGAATCTATACCTGGGCACGAGGGATATGATGAGGATTGGACTGGATGCTGCATCGGATATGCTTCAGGATCAGAGAGGATTGGTATGCGAATTTGGTGTTGCAAAGGGCCGGTCTATGAGAATGATGCAGGAGTTGCTTCCGCTTGAGACGCAATTGCATGGATTTGATACGTTTTTTGGGTTGCCGCAGTCTTGGAATTCACTCCCTGCGGGTGCATTTTCGACGAATGGTGATATTCCAAATATCGAGGGGGAGGTTTATTTTCATCGGGGCCTGTTTCGAGATTCTATACCGGCTTTCTTGGGATCTTTGGAGGGAGAATACCAGCCCTTGGCATTTGCCAATATTGACGCACTGTTGTATGGGAGTACTCTTGATATTTTAGAATCGATGCACTCAAGGGTAGTGCCAGGGACTGTTTTTGTCTTTGCAGATTACTGCTGTCATCCTACATGGCGCCAAGATGAATTTCGTGCATGGAGAGAATGTTGCAAGAGGTTTGGATGGACTTATGAGTATCTAGGATTTAGCCTTGCTACGAAGCAAGTCGTCGTGCGTGTCACTGGTGCATAGGGACGTGATTGGCACTGATTTTAGGTCGTGCGATAATGATTGTTGATTGTTGATTGCTGATTGCTGATTGCTGCACACAAAACATCGTGAATATAATGGAAAATGGACGTATTATACCGGTACACTACTTTATAAACCATAAAATCCTTGATTAACATTTCGGAGCACTTGAAGAACAGAGGATGCGCTTTAGATTGTACTAGGTGTATTTGAATGCAAGACTACTCGAGCTTTTTGAGTTGTTGAATCTCCATCTTCGACCTTCATTGCAATCTAAATGGCTACCCTGCACAACATACTAGTGCCCCGTTAGGTGCCGGGTAAAATAACATGCTTATGCGATGAAGTATAATGCGAGAACAACATCTCGTGAAGTTAAATGCAGTATGAGAATTGAAGAGTATTGATGTGTAATGTTGTGTACATTGTGAATATGTACTACATACAACAAACGGTTGTGTATGCTCGATATTGAATGACTTATAATTCTAGGTCAAAATTTAGAGTTATACCTTTCCGTATTCAAGCCCCTTCCTATTGCATTTTTTGGATGGTGTATGGAATACTCTCTCTTTATTGTGATTAATCAGCAACTTTCCTTGTCGTCATTATATGCATCGCAATGAATCTGAACGATGACTCAATATGAATATATCAATTTACTACTGTAATAAGCAGTGTCCGAAAATTCGTTTCAATCACCTCTCATTCCAGCAAGCCAGAGTGTTCTCTTACATAAATGGAATAGGCCCATTGCCATCCGGATACAAATCCTTGTAAGCAGAGAGATATTTGAATACAACATTTCCAGAGAGTCCAAGGAAAAAAGCTCCAAAAATTACAAGAATGGATTCAAATCCCATCAACTCATTTGCTTGTGCTTTGGCATAACGCCTCATATCCAAAAATTGCTCGCTTCTTTCAGGATCGCTGAGGAACTTATCTACTTCTTGCTGTGCATATTCTTGGCTTTTCCCAGCCGAAACATATTTCGCGACTAACTCCATTCTAACTTCCTTTGGTTAGCAGTGTTTGGAAAGAAGGGGTGAGTTGTGGCTGCGAGTGATTGAATAATTTTTAGTGCTACTTCATGCTTCCCTTACCTCCATTTCCTGGACTTGCAAATCCAAAGCCAGGGTATCTTCAGGTGAGATATTCGTCACCTCCGCATCATCATTTGTATCTAATGTTGACGCTGCAAAGGTTGTTTTAGGTGTCTGTGCGAAATTCACTCTTGATGCCATGAAGTTATGTGGGGCAAAAGCTGCCGTGATGCTGAACAGAGCGAGGAACTGGAAAAGGACTAACTGCATTATTCTATTCAAAGGTATAAAAACAAAGGTCTTGGAAAATTGAATGTGTATTATGTTCAATGTGCTTAATGTGTGGAAGAAGCAGCTGTTTTTCTAGAAGATGTTTGTTTTACTGGAAGAAGAAGGGAGGAACGAAGGAGAAAAGCAAGCCAAGAGTGTCACACCAGCGGGTTGAAGGTTGAAGTAGCGCACCCAAGATAGGACAGGAGTTGTTTCATCCACTACGTTGTTGGTAAACCACATACACCTTTGGAATGTCATAATATAGGTTATGATCCTTTGAGGAAATGATATTCGGAATTCGGAAAATTGAAAATGATGGTAGGATCTTCAATGGTACGTTGAACGTACCGTACTGTAGGACAAATTTGGGAAATTAGTACCGTCTTTTTTTTTAACCAACAAGTAGTTCAAGCTAATAACACTGGACGACCAGAGAGATACCGTCGTCCATCTAGTAAAAGCTACCTCCAAAATAGAACAGGCGAGCAGGAGGGGTGAACTCCTCCTGCGTGCTCCACATGATTTGGTACAAATGATCCGGGCTTGTCAATGACGTTGTGTGTTTTCAGTTGGGATGATGAATCGCTGGTAAAGGGTCGGATTATTAATAATACCGTTTCTCCGAACATTGTCAGCAATTTCTTACTGTCAAAACTCTTCTTTTCTAGAAAAACTGAGAAAACAGTTGTGATCTGAGGCTATTCCTAGTACCACCTGGTACAGATTGAAGATATAAAAGTAAATAGTAAATAGATACACACACTCTTACTCCTAAGTAAAGAGTAAAGAGGCGCTAAGAAGTGAGCTATAATAGTAGGCGTAGATAGTAAAGAGAACAATTTTCCTAAAAGAAAATAGAAAATCAACATTCTGATAATTCCACCGGAATAATGCGAAGTCACGGAGAATGCTTCGCAGTGCGAACTCATCACTCATGATTACCATATACACCCACACCACTCTCCACTCTCACATCAAATTGGTTGTATGCCAGCTTCTCCAATGTCGAGAAGAAGCAATCATGATTTCAACAATGTTCAAAGTTCCAATAAAAAGGCCAAGATTGGATCCATTCCTAATGATGAAGTGAACGCACAGGAGACGGATAATCATGAGGACAGCTTGTTAGCAAGAAGAAGAACTCATAGTAGTATTAGTACTACCAGTACTGCCACAACACTATGGGATGATGGGCTCCTAAATGCATCGTTCGGTCCGTCTTCAGCAGTCCCTCCTTTAGGAGCGTCGGTGGCCCTCGTGAAAGGGGGAGCGCCTGAAGGGAAACAAGAAAGCGGTGATGATGCAGCCGTTGCCGGGGCTGGACGAGGTCTATTAGCCACATCGCATCATGAGAAAATTGTACAATTCTTCACTAGCAACGTTGCGTGGTGTGCCACTAGTCATGGCCGTCCTGAGGATGCAAAGAATTGGCTAAAATTTCCACTGAAGGTGAGATCAATAATTTCAAATTTCATTGGCATATTGTTTAAAGTATTTTTATGCTGAACACGTAAATCTCTCATGAACGGTATGATGATATTATACTAAAAAGATGATGTATGCTCTAGAGTGCGGCGACTATAACGACATACTATCATGGAATGTGGATGGAACTTCCTTCAATATTCACAACGCCAAGTTATTTGAAGAAAAAGTGCTTCCTGAAGTATTCAAGGAGGCAAAATTTGCCTCCTTCCGAAGAAAGGTATGTATAGTACGTATGTTGAATCGCATTGGAGGAGGCAAGAAGAGAGGGCCGTTTCCTCTTCGAGACACTTATTGTTGCGCTAGTCTAGCGAGCAGATCACTATTCATTTAGCCTATCAACTGATTACTGACTCTAGCCCACCACACTCACATCATTTTATTTATACTCTAGCTGAATCGTTGGGCTTTCAAACGGGAACGCACAAGGAAGCAGTTTATTGCCAGCCATCCTATGTTTCGTCGTGGTGAGTTGGCTCTTTGCAGCATGATAGCTTGTGCTGATTCGGCTAACAAGCGTAGCACTGCTGAATTTTCCATTCCTCCTGGCGGTCCTTATGTGAACCAAATCGTGGTTGCAGCACCACAAAATAGCTCATTTGTTAACCACTGTGTTACAATTCCACAGTTAGAAAATGCCACATTACTGCATAATGCAGGTAGTCGAGAAGTTGGAAACCTTCGCGATACGAGGTTTATCAATGCTGCTCCTTTTAATGCTTTCACCAACCAAATGTCGGGCATGCCGCAGTCAGAATGTCTAGCACCTCACACTCTCAGGGATATGAATGCTGCTGCTTCTATATCCGATCCTTTCATCAGAATGTTACCTTGTACTAGTACTACTAGCTCCCACGAGAGGGGCTTTGGGAATCGTAACACAATGCTCACCGCTAATTTTGATCGAAGAGCCGATCAAGCCTTATTTGGTCTTACTCCACAAGGTTTACAGCCAATGCCGCCTCCTGGTTTACAGACAGGTCCTCTTCCTTCATCGAATCTAGCAAGTGTTGGACTTCGAGAGCAGGTGGCAATGAATAGTCACAATAATACTTTGAATATGATTGATCCCCAAATGCATCCGAATGCTAGAAGGTTTGCGTCGAATGAAGTCTCTGCTATACCTGCAGCGCATCAATATCATTTTGTACCCGGTGCCGGCCTTCAAGTGTACCCACCAACCAGCATTGCTCTTGACCCTCCTCCGCCGAATTATCACCCCACGATTCCTGCATTGAATGATATGTTATCCCTGATAAATCATTCACAAGCTCGCAGCAACGAGCAACTAAACCTCAGAAACAGAAATCAGGGTTATCCGACTAAATAGACAATAAGTTTTATGTTTTATAACTTCTTCTCTTCTATTTTATATATTTTTGAACTTAAAAATTATATACAGGCGCACCGGACTCAAATGCCATTCTCTGGTTCATGGCGTGAAGTCTTCAAGAAATTAATAGATGTATCCAACACTTTGATCATTCCCATAGTTGTTCCTAGACGCATCATTTGCTGGCCAACTTTCACAATTTGTCGCAGTTTTGAGCTCAAGTTCTGTCCCAAAAGTCCGTTGCTTCTTAAAAGAAGCAAGTCGAGAGGCGAGAGGCGGAATCCAGATTTTGATCTATCATACTTGTGTAACCTCAGCACCCGATCGCCTGCTCCAAGCCTTTCAGCTACATACTCATCACTCGTCATCAAACGATCAACGAGTCCATTCGTCAAGGCTTCTTGTCCCAGAAAGATATCTCCGTTAGTGACATTATTGAAATTCTCTGCAATTACTTTCCCCCTACTTTTCGCGACCATTTTGCGGAATGCATCGTGGACTTTTTCGAGGTTCTTTTGCACTATGGCTATACTCTCATCTGTAACTTTATTTGTTTGTGTCAGAGGCACCTTGGCATCTCCTGCCTTTAAAAGTAATGGTTTCACACCATACTTCTCAAGCACGTCGTGGATATTGATTGTTTCCATCAGAACACCAATGCTGCCTACTACAGAAAATGGAGCCGCAAGTAGCTGGCCCTCGCTCGCTTGGCATGCCATCATGTATCCACCACTCGCAGCAATTTTATCCACGCAAACGGTCAAAGTCAGATCATTTTTAATCGACCCAGCCTCTTTAAGGCGACTCAGTTGGTCAGCTCCTAGACCAAAGTCTTGGACAACTCCACCTGGACTCTCAATGCGTACAACTACTTCAAGCGAGTCTCCCATTTCAAGCCTTAATTTCGTATCATGATACTGAGATAAAATAAATGACACAGAATCACGAAGTTGTTGTACAACAGTACTCATGTCACGGTCGTGTGTCACCACGTCTAGAATAATGACTGTGCGCGAATAACGGTCCGATGGCCTTAAAGGAGTAGCAAATTCGCTGTCTTTCTCTCCTTTAGCGATGTTCTTTTTGAATGCTGATTTTCTCTGATTATTGGCAAACTTCCAAGATAATTTTGACAGTTGTTCGGGAGGATTTTCCAACGCTTTCTTCATTGCCAGACCATCTTTCTCATAGCGATCGTTGATTCGTTCCAACATAAAATGTTGGCTTGGTTCAGGAGAGTAAACCTGTCCTTCTCCGAATCCAAATAATGCAGAGCCACTGCTGAGCAAGGTAAGAAGGAGAAATTTGGATATCAAAGGAAGAAGAGCGTGCAAAAGGCCTGATAAATTGGCGCTTGACGAAGGTGGCGGCGTTCCGCGGGGAGCTCCTAAACTGTGAGGATTGCGAGACAGGGGTGGAGGCGACAAGAAAATGAAGGGCGCAGAAGGACCCCCGAAGGGTATTACTTCTTGTGAATTCTGCTGATTTGGCGACATTGCGCCTTCACCTCTTGGCGTCTGAGATTTACTATCCTCGTCAGATGCATCGTCGTCAGATGTATTCTGCTGCTGTCCCCCTTTCTCCTGTTTTCCTTCGTTCTTCTTTTCAAGCCAAGGAAGTGCATTTTCAAGAGACTGGCGAAATACAGATGTAGTGTTCTTTGCTTCTTTCGTACTAATATCACAAACAACATCATCCTTTCCTTCTAATTCATCACCTTCAGTTGGAGCAGAGCCTTCCTCTTTCCCTGAGCATTCGTCACTTATCTTCGCGGATTGTGTTTCTTCGTCTTCCGAATTGTCGTCACGTTGACTATCCTTAACCTCAACGTGTTTAGGATCTTGAACATGAATGGAATCGATTTCGGCTTCTTCTACCGACCTAACTACTGTCTGTTCTAACTTGCGTAAAATGAATTCTTTGTTGCCTTCGCCAACTGTTGTGGCTGCTCGTGAATCTGTAGATGTATCGGAGGCGGAGTTGTCAATGTTCGAATTCGCACTTAAATCACTAATTCCGGACTCCTGATCATCAAGAATGTTGGATAGAGTTGTATTTTGCGGCTCGGTCACTATATCAGGTTTTTTATCAGAAGACCGATTGAACATTCCAAAGATACCAAGCCTACTATGCTTTCGAGAAAGTTCCGGATCGTCTTTTCTGTCTGCGTTCGTTTCGTCGTCATCTTCGCCTTTATCAGAGGTATCAATATCTTTGTCGTCGGTATCTGCCAATGAAGAGCTTGGATTATCCTCTTTGTCAATTTCTGGCACAACATGATCTTTCCCATCTACACGTAGTCCAATATCTGATGTATCATCGACAGCTACTTCCTCGTAGGAAGACAGTTCGCCACCGCCCGTGTCTGTTTCTTCAATAATACCACTGGCAGCGGATTCCTGACCATCTTCATTCTTGATAATTGGATCCTCCTGGTCGCAGTCTTTTGTGATTTTGTCCTCGTACTCTTGAACCTTCTTGAAAAATTTCCTCCTCCAGAATGGGGCTCTTTCTGCCTCCATGGCTTTAGAATCGGCATTATCTCCTGCATCTGATTTTATAGATTCTTTATCTTTTTCCAATGATTCTTCCAATTCCAATGGTTCGTCCTCGTTGAATCTCATGTTGAAGAATCCAGCAGAACGTTTTTTATCGGATTTTTGCTCAAAGGATGTTTCCTTCGTGGTGGCAGAGTCATCGCCATTGTCAGTGCTTGCAGTCACGTCCTCTTTCTCTCTTCCTTTCCGCCTTTTCTCTGTAGCGGTTTCACTTTTAGATTCTGCCATTCTCTTACGAAAAAATCCACGCACTCCTTCGTCTTGTTCATTTTCTCCATTTTCATCATCAGTTTCTGTTCCATTCATGAATGTTTCATCTGAGCGAATACTTCTTAGTGCCGTTTGACGCTCTGAGAAACCATTCGCTAGCCTGTTCAGAATAGATTTGGAGGTTGGCGAAGGTGGGGTTGGTGATGAAGATCCATTTGCTGCTGATAGTAGTAGCGCATAAATTGCTAGCGTAAGAGGCCTCATTTTGGAAGCCGTAGGGTGAATGATGCGCCAACTTATATTTCAGAGGTATGAAAGTTTCAAGTTCTCTACTTTATACAATACGAGTCAAGACGGTAGCGGTGTTTCAATTGAATTGAGAGTGTGTCGCTCGCTTGCTTGGTTGGGTGTTGTTTGTTGTTGTCATGATTGATGTGTCGGTCGTTCGTCGTTCGTGAAGATTTTTCTTCAATTGGTCTAAAAGGCTCTCAAATGACGTCACGATGGTACAATGTTACTACAGTAACCTGTAAGAAGCATTTACAGGATCAGACTATGTACGGTACCGAATATCCGTCGTCCATGCTCTTTTGAGCCACTCACTTCTTACAAAAAAACACCAACAATCAACAAAAGCAACACAATTGGCACCAAGAATAGATACCGTACTGACAGTTCTTCCATCAAAAGGCACAATATTTGAGTGGAATTCATAACGAACTCTGGGAAGCAGTCAATCAGTTCATTACATTTAACATGTCCAAGCGCAGGAAATCCAATTCAGCCCAAGGCAATGCAAGAAAACATGTAAAATATTCTCAGGATCTTCCACAATTTCTCGATGCAGAAAGTACCATCACTGCATCCCGTTTTGCCACAAGAAGACTTCCTGAAATGCAGACTCTTTGGAATAAATTTCTCCAAAATTCAACAGTGAATCATGACGACGAGGCATATTTTCAAAGTAGAGGTTGTAAACAATCCAAGAGGCATTTGAGAAGAAGAACGGGAAGTCACCATCGCAGGAAACGGCATCGCTATCCTGCTGGCAGAGAAAGTGACGAGAAGGAAACGGAAGAAAATCTACAGTGTGAAGAATTCAAAAGTCGAAAGGCTAGAAGAAAGCCGCTACTTTTGAGAGAAAAACATTCGCAATGGAAGAATGTTGATTGCACTTCCATGCACCGAGAGTCTAATTGGCTTGTGACTCATTTGTGGCATTCCAAGCGATTCTATATGACGCCTCCTTTGCCAATATATAATAATTGGTGTATTCCACTGGGGCACACAAATCGTGGTTCGCGTGCGGCATTGCGATTGGCCAAGTCAAAGAGCACGCTTCAAGATGCGACGTGGACTATATGCGGGCAGTCTATTGTTCTTGAAACTATAGAAAGGGAACATCTCTTGCTCATGCTTGAAAAAATGTGTGGTGGAAATAGAAATTATTCTGCTCCATTTTTGACAAATGATGCTGTTATTGCAGGCTTGGAGACTGGTTATGGTTTGATATATGAGGTGGATTGTACTTTCCCTGCAGGTGTCGTCGGGCCCGCGTCTTTCATCTTTGGAAAAAGCCCAAAACAAACGCACTTTGTTCGCATTAGTGTGGAAGGATCAATTCTTAGCAAAGTTGAGCAGTTGGTAAAAGATGTGTTGCTTAATTTCAAAGAAAACGACGATATTGAGTTCACTCTATTGAAAGATGCGAACTGTTTACTTCGTTTAAGAGGTTCAGAAGCGTCCAATGCGTTAGTGAATGCACTATCTTTATCGAGTACCGGCGATGATGCAATCGTGGAATGGTCAAAAGGACGTCTGCCACAAGATATTCATAGACTTTTACCGCATGGAACAATTGTCAGAGTCCAATACAGAGGGGTCAACAGTGACTCTCGTCGCGAGGAGTATCAATCTGACCAAAACTTTAACGACGATTGGACAAATGATGGACTAGTGAAACGCCTTGGGAAACGTCGCCCTGAATTGGACCATCCAATGCTTAAACCAGATGAACTTGTGCTCGTCTCGCAGGTCCCAAACGCCATGCACGAAGGTCAAAATAATGCTGTTTGTGGTTTTGATATCATCTCCTCGCCTTCTGTGGCTTCTGAAATCTTTACAGCATTATGTACTGTTGGCGGCTCATGTGCAATAGGATTCATTGAGGACGCATGCAACAGAATAGAGGCAGAACCGCCACTACCTGTATGGCCAAGGGATTTCCCAGACACTAGTGAAGGGAGAGATTACGCGGCTGGGACCGATACTGGCTGCTGGAGGGTGATGAGATATTGCATTGAGGAAGGCCTTAGTGGTGGCAGAATAAAAACTGGATTGAATCGACTTTTGCAGAAGTGCTCTAGTCATTCCAAGACAAGAAGTGAAGAAGATCGGGATCGCTCTTGTATTTCTAGAAAGCTAACTCATGTCGATCTCGATTGGAGCCGCCTTTGCTTACCAAATGAATCAACCGTCAAAGATGTCAACAAGCACGTTGTTATGGTTCGGGGAAATTTCACATCCCCATTTGTGCAGGCCCTCGAAGGATTTGGTAAAGAATTTTTCGAGATGATGAAAGAGGCAGATGGCTGTAGGATTGAAGGAAAGCCAAGGCGTCGCCCTCGGAGGAAAGTCCGTTCCTCCGATGAGACCGTTATAGTGCCACCAATGCAAGCGGCAAATCTCCAGCAACACCAAAGCTACTGTTCTAATCTCTTGAATTCATTAACCATTCCAGCTCTGCTCCGTTGCCAAATTAAAGTCGATGGGCGTGGCACTTTGCAAGCAGGAATGATTATCACAGCAAATGTATCTGACTCCGAGATGAGCAAAGAAGCTACAGAGCTTGGATTTGTAACCTCGGGTGGTTTTAGCCAAAGTCGAGGCGAAGTTATTGGTGTTGGTATTGTCTCTTCAGAACGATTTCTATCCTTTCTTTCCGGCGGTAAAAATGGAGATTTTTTACTTCTCACTCAGCACAGTGTTCGCTCTATCGCAATGAAAGTTACACTGCAAAGCAAAGTCGATGGAAAGTACATGACTAAGTCTGATGTCACTGCGTCATTAAGAATATTAAGTTGAATATCATTATGATAACAAATCTGAAATGCATGGTATAATTCATATTCTAAAGATCTCATCGACTTCCTTACGGGCTGTCAGAGAGCTTGAATTTGTGTCCCCAGCGATATCATAGTTATGTTCGGGGCGGCAGGAAGTAATGTCCCAATCAATCAAATAATTTTTCATCTCCAAAGTTGATATGTTCAAAAAACCACGGCCTGGAAAACATCAGATAAAGCATTGGGCGAGTTTTCTTTTTTGCAAGATTTTGAGTTCCTCGATGGCAAACTCTATAGTCATAAATCAGGGCATCGCCTGTCTTTAGCAATGGGCCAATGATGTTGGCGCTGGATTCATTCCCATTTTCTATGTGTTTCATAACCTCAATGGCCTTCTTACGATAGTGGCTCCCTACGCAAAATTCGGTAGGGCCCACGTCGGAAGTGACATCATCCAAAGGAATAAATACGTTCAATGCATAAGGGGGCAGTGACTGGTCGAGAGAAAACTCAGCGTCGGTGAATAATGCCGTTCCGTCTCTGTGCCATGGCTGATCAGACGATCCAGGAAAAGAGAGAATCAAGCCTGCATAAACCAACTTGGCGTCGTCACCCAACAGAGAATTGACAACAGGTTTGATAAACGCATTGGACACCACTTTGTCATCGTTGAATGGCTGAGCATCCATGTTGTACCTAATGTCTAGTCTTCCAAGGCAACGCGATGCGACCTCATCGTATTTGAAATTAGGGTTATCTGCTGATGCAAGGAATGAATGGCCCTTTTCTTTGAGCTTACCGCAGATGTCATCCTCAATTGCTGAGGATTTTGTTGTCAAAGTTTTCATTAATTCTTTTCCAATCATTCTGTCATTTGACCTGACGATGACAACACCATTCTCGCGCATAATAGTGTCGCACTGAATAGAAAACATTTTGATTCTCCCCCGTAAAACTTGTTCCGTCTCTTGCGGATCAAGACAGTCTATATCACTGGTTTCAGGCACATCTACGGTGACCGAATCTGTAATTTGGATGGTTTCCTTAGACTTGATTCTTGTCACTCTCGCATCGATGATTTCCTGTCTTGAAAGCTTTGGAATAGTACAGACGTCTATTTTTGTTTTCTCCATGTTTTGTTGGACCCGCTTCTTGGACAATTTCTGAAATTTCTCAGCACTCGCGAATAAACCATCATTCGTTCCCGACGAAGCTAAGTTTCCGAAAATAGATGCTGCTGATAGGCTTCCTCCCCCTTCGTTTGCACATGCATCTCCGAAAATTGAACTCGTTAATGATGTACTACTAGGAGCAGGTTTATTGTCTTTCTTCTTGCTGTCTCCAGATGAAGATTTAGACACATCTCTACTTTTTCTTTTTCTTGCCATGTTCACATGAATCAGTGGTGTAAGTCTAAGGATAGGTAAGGAGTGAAGAGTGAAAAGTATTTGTATTTTGAATTTACTGGTAGGGAGTGGTCTACTTGCTTGGTTTACGGGAAGAAATGCGCGCGCTGTCCTCATTTTTAAAGGCCGATGTGCAAGATGCAAGAAACACCTTCCTACCGTACAGTACAAGCAAGCAATATCGATAGCACATAGCACTACTGTCTGACATCAACCCAAAGATACACCCCTTGGCACTTTGCACCATCATATTTGATACTGTCAATGAAGATCGGACCGTCAAGAGATTATTCACTATGCAGAATGAATTTCCCAAGGAATTAGATGAATACATGACGTTGTCGCCTTCTGGGCTTGAAATGTTTACTATGAAAGCAATACAAGATGCTCTGGCGGGCTACACATGTATTATCAATCAACTGAGCTATCATCCATCACATGAAGAAATAGACGCACTCAAAGAGAGGCTGAAGAAACAGCAGGAAAAAAAGAGGGCAAGAAAGAAAAGCAACAATCTGTACCCCATTTGCAATCAACAATTTTTTGGGACAAGTATGGAAGAGAAGGATGGGAAAGAACGCCAAGTCAACATTGGTTTCCACCAAGACAAAAGTATTGTCTCGTTTCCGGGTAATTTAGAAGGCAAAAGTATAATACAATTTGCAACAAACGCTCCACCTTTGGTAGTTGCAAGCATTCGCCCAATGGGCTCTGGTCAACTGTTGGCGATTATCACAACATTTGGGAATAATAAAGTTTTGAAGAAAGAGGACTCTCTTGAGGTTGCGATAGCTTCACTATCTTCATACATTGAAGAAATGAATTCAAATGATTATTGTGAGAAATTTTCCCGTGCAATGGAGTTGTGGAGTAGACATGCTCAACAAGTTTGGTCAAGGTCCTCCGATATTGAACTGTATCGTCGATCGATTGTGTCCAAGAAGCGTCCTTCTGAGGAAACGTGCCGCAACAATGGCGAGGACTCTATGCACGGATTGAGAAGTCATTTCAGTGATATCCTCAAAAGCGATTCACAACTTAAATATAGAGCTTCTTGCCTGCGCGCTGATACAAAGGATTACAAATACAAACGTGATGATATCATTCCGACTCTGGCTGATCTTCTAATTCCCTCCACCAATTTGGATGATGGCAAAACTAAAAAGTTCATTGTCGATCTCCGGAATTTTGACTTCGAGGTGGTAGGATTGGTACACCGCGGTTCATTAGTAGCAGGAATATCCCTCAATTACTACCAACATGTTGGGGCTCGTTCATATTGCTCCGGCAGGATACCTCCCGATATCACCCAACCCTATATCAGTGGTGATATTTCAAAGACCGTGATTAGACTAAGACCTTCTATAGCGAACTTGCTTTATCATATCAGTGATGTTCAGCTAGGCGATGTTATAATAGACCCATGTGCTGGAGTTGGGACCAGTAAGTGATTATTTAGTTTGCTGATAATCTCATGTTTTGTTTGTATCTAACATTATTTGGATCCAGTTCCAGTCGAAGGATCAATGCAGAGGTGTTTTACCATGGGAGGAGACTTAGCTCTGTGTGGTAATGAGGGGCTGGACTCAATTGTTGCAGACTACAGCAAGTCTGTTCGAAATTTCCAGGCGTCCAATCGCATCATAGGTTCATCAGCAATGATGTGTTGGGATGCAACACTTTTACCTCTTCGTGGAAATATGGTTGATCATGTAATATCAGATTTACCGTTCGGTCTGCGATGCATGTCGTCATCGAAGTTATCAAGCTTCCTCCCACTTCTGCTTCGTGATTGCGCTAGATGCTTGAGAACACAGTCAGGACAAATGACTTTACTATGTGGTTCCTATCAAGGCATCTTGGATGCATTGTTACAGACAGAGACTGGCAGCCCATTATTTACAAGCCCCACATCAGTAATACCAGTGAACATTGGAGGGATCTCAGCGTGGATAATACAATTGAAACGGAATGACGTTTCGTTTGTGCAAGCGCCGCGTCATCGGGAGCATGCAAGGGCAATGGTTCAACGAAGATCACAAAGTATGCACGGAACAAAACGGGCGCAAGCGTAATTGTATCGCGAATTCTATAGTTTACTTTAGTTCTTGCCTTGGATCAAGGCTAACGCCAAATCCTCTTGTTTTTTCAATTCAGTTTCATCTGGCTCGTCATCACTTTCATTGTCCGATGAATCGCTGCTACTGCTGCTGTCGCTGTCACTGCTATCTTCAGATTGGCCAACAGACACGTCATCATCGTTGTCACCACTTGCAGCACCAAGCGTAACAACGATTTCTTCTCCGCCAGAGTTTTCTGTTTCGTCAAGGTCCTTCTTCCCCTTAAGCTTTTTAATCGTGTTCTTGTCGCGGATACGCTCCTTTTCTTCTTTCTTATCAAGTTCCTTGTTTGCACTCAGACGCTCCTTGACGCGGCGAAGATAATCCGCATTAGCCTCGGCCAGCTCATCAGTCTTGACTGCATCACCGCCAAAACGCAAGCCACCCTCCTCTTCGTCGCCGTCTTCGTTGAATACGACACGCTTGTTGTTACCATTTGCCCCATCAATTCTGATTCGTTTATCGCTGCGAGATTGGGAAACCTGGTTCACATCTACTTGAGGTAGGTCTTCGCCGTCGTCCTCGTCCCAGTCGTGACGTTTCTTCATAACCAAGATGTCATTGTCGTCATCCTCTTCGCGCTTTCTCTTCGCTGCCTTCTCAGTATCTTCAACAGACGTTCCTAATTTATCAAGCTTCTTTCGCAACTTTTCAGCTCTGATCTGCTCCTTCAGCTTTTCAAGCTTCTTGTTCACATTCTTTTTACCTCTCAATTCATCACGGCTCTTGGACTTTAGCGCTTTCAAAAATCTCACAGAAGGGGTTGCAGCTAGTCCAAGCGAATTTGCAAATTCTTCCAAAGGAAGTTCTTCAACTTTGAAAATTTCCTTGTTAGGCATCAAATAGATTGAACGCAAATAGGACTTGTAGGCCTTCTTTGCGAGATTATTTAGATCTGGCTTAGACGCCACAATCCCGCTCGCCCTTTGTGATACGACTACTGTTTTGGTTGGATTGATGGATAGTTTTTTCACAGGTATTTTTGCTTTTTCAAACATTTGTTTCATTCCAGCTTCTTCGGATGGAAGAAGACAAACCATTGCACGTCCCCCGGCAGTATAGCGGGCTGTTCTTCCAACACGATGAATATACATCTCCTTGTCTTCCGGTGCATCAGCCTGTACTACCCAATCAACATCTGGGAAGTCTAGTCCTCGCGCTGCAACATCAGTACAGAATAGAACAGCATTTGGGCGTTGGAGAAAGTCAAAATAAACTCGAGTTCGTCTTTCTTGGTGCAATTTTCCGTGTAATGCAAGTAATGGTGTACCTGGCTGAAGGGCACAGAATAACTCATGCGCATGCCTCACTTGTGAACACGAATTAAAGAAGACAATTGACTTCTTTTTCAAGTGAGATTTGATAAAGGAATACACTGTGTCAAGCTTGTTTCCAAGTGGAACAACAACGTAACTCTGTTGCAATGATTCTGGAGTGGGACCAGTTGAGACGTTGTCATGCACTCCGATATATTCTGGTTTGTTCAGACTCAATGCAGCTAGATCTGCAACACGTTTTGTCTGCGTTGCCGAAAACAGAAGAGTTTGTCTAGGGCCACCTCCTTTTGGTCCCTTGGGTAGATAATCCAGGATTCTAATCATTTGATCTCGAAATCCCATGTCAAGAATACGATCTTTTTTGTTGGTGGTTGGCAACAGGAAAACACGCATGAGCCAATTGGAATTCAAAGTGTGAATTATATTCATGTGTTGCATTGAAATAGGGTTCCAAAATATTACTCACCAGCTTCGTCCAAAACTAACATTTGCAATCCATCGACATCTAAATCTGGCGTTTGCTCCAAATGCTGCAACACACGGCCGGGGGTACCAATTATGATATTCATTCTACCAACCCTGCCCTGCTCTTGATCGAATTCTTTCTTTCCGCCCACCAATAGTCCCGCGCTAAAGTTATGAAAGGAACCAACGCTCCTCAACACTTGAAATATCTGCACTGCGAGTTCTCTCGTTGGTGACAAAACAAGCGCACCTGGACCATCGACCATTGCTGAAAATCTAGCCCTATACAATCTCTCTAATACAGGGATCAAGAATGCCAAAGTCTTTCCAGATCCTGTTCTCGCGGCTCCCAAAACATCACGTCCGGCAAGAGCATGGGGTATGCATGCATTCTGAATGTCAGTCATGTTTGAAAATTTCTTTGCGTTTGATTTGTAACCTTCTTCTAAACCTCTGAGAGTGTTGTGAGATATGGGCAAGGATCGAAAGGACGTGGTTTGATTAAGGGGAGGTACATGACCTCGTGCTGGTGCTTCTTCATTTATTCTAGATTCTAGAGTCTTAATTTCTGTCGCAATTCGGGACGAAAGTGTCTCAACCGAGCTGTTGTTTCGACGGCTGTCTTTGTAACTCTTTTTATATTTTGACATGATGGCTGCTTGAGGTAAACACTTGCTAAAATTTCTTTCTGTGTACGAGTAGTGAAGGGGGTCTGCTTGTTGATTGTTCTGTGTACTGTAGTGTTTTCTCTTGTTGTTGTGTTTTCTTTTGTTGTTGTGTGAAATTCTTTGGTAAATTTTGGTTGGCTGTAGGAAAAGATGAGACATTTTCTATCCCTATACACTAAGGAGAATTCAAATGGCTTCGGAACCACTGGAAGATGTTTGTTTTTGCCAAAGAACAATTTCTTCCAACTACTCGTAC